>JAEEGL012768639.1_pt1 | contig 37060 bp, 31 predicted proteins | sample 9134231 | NCBI WGS metagenome assembly JAEEGL01 (sample SAMN16246548, study PRJNA631951) | gut metagenome | biome: gut microbiome; feature: rumen; material: fiber-attached | host: Bos | place: Iran: Karaj | collected 2018-10 | reverse complement strand
TTTATATCCGTTTTGCCCTTTTGTCAATGATAATATTTGACAAATCATAAAGTGTGTGATACAATACAAGCAAATAAACGGTAAGGAGTTTTTATTATGAAAGCTATCAACCTGCTCCCCAAGATATTCACCAACCGCGCATACGATAACTGCGGGATGAAGATGGGCGACAACGACGGCCCGGCCTACGTGGTCTACGGCGCTTTAGGCAGCGGCAGATGTTCTATGGATATCGATTTTTCTTCTCTCGAGGTGCAGAACGTCCGCGCTTCCGACGGCAAAACCGTCAACGGCTATATGTTCTTAGGGTGCGACATTTATTCCGGCAATAACTGGATCAACTGCTTCGACACCGGTTTCTGCTACAGCGGCAACCCCGGCAGATGGCACCTGTTCTACAATATATACGACCCCGCCGAAGGCGTTCCCGGCTGGTACGAATCGAATATAACGCTCGACGGCGCGCATAACTACCGCCTGGAACTCGACACGCTCCGCATAGACGGCTATGCCGTGATCTCGGTATTCGACCTTGACGAAAAAGTATACGCCGATATCAGAACGTTCCCCGTAAAGGGACTTTGCGCAAGCGGGCGCGACACCGCCTGCCTTATGAATTTCGCGCTCGACTATCCGCCCGATACCAAATTCGACCGCTCCGGCAATCCTTCGGAAGACTTCGCCGAGATAACGCTCTATAACACCGACGAAGGGCTCAAACTCAAAAATATATGCGTGACCAACGCGCGTATCTGGTACGGCGGCAGGGAACACGCCTGGCTCGATAAATACACCGACCACCGCGGACTGTGGCCCGATATTTCGTTCGGGCAGTTCGATTACGACTGCACTCGCGTGACCTTCGGCCCCAAGATCACCGACAGCGAATTCGTCGTCGACCTCGATATGAACAGATAAAAGGGTATATAAAAAGCCGGACAGTTATATCTGTCCGGCTTTTCTCATTTTTTGTGCGAAACGTAGTTCTTTTTCAGCGTCATATCGGCTTTGTTCACGGCGGCGGTGTAGTTGGCTTCGGCTATTTCAAGCTCGGTTTCGGTGCAAAGCTTGCGGGCGTAGCGGGCGAGCGCTATCAGCAGCTCGTTCGCCGCGTGATCGAGCTCAAAGCGCGAAAGCTGCTCTTCCACGTATTCGCGCCGCCTGCGTTCGGCGTCTTCGGCGGCGTTTTTCATCGCCCTGCGCATCAGCGCGGCGATCACCGCGCCTATAACGCCCGAGGAAGAGAAGATCACCGCCAGCGCCTCTGTGATATAGCTCATGCCCCTATCTCGTAAATAAGGGCGGCTATAAGCTCAAACGCCCTCTTTATGCAGCCTATAAAAGTCTTCATTGATCTTCGTCACCGTTCCTTTTGCCGTATTGTTTGACAAGGTTGTGCGCGTAGACAGTTGCTCCCGCACACAAAAGCCCTTGTGCGGCTCCGCAGGCAAAGAGCTTCACGATCCCGCCCGCGCTTTCGGGAACGCCGCAGGCGACGAGCCAGACTGTCGCCAGCACGATCCCGGTAAGCCCCAGAATAAAAGGTATCTTCCAGTCGGATACCGAAGATTTTTTCAGCGTTTCGCCAATGATATACAACAGCGGCAGCAGTGAAAGCAGTTCCGGCTTTATGTATTCGTACAGATCCATTCTTCCGCCTCCCGCTATTTCATAACGTTTTCCTTGCCGCCGAGCGCTGCCTTCGCGGCGTTCACGGCGCCGGATACCGCGTTTTCCGCGGCGTCTGCGTTCTTTACCGGCGGATTGCTTGCGATAAAGCGCGTGATCACGGAATCGCTTATACCGCATTCGCGGCAGCACCTTATAAACTGCCCGTCGGTCTCGCACTTGCTTCTGCAAAACTGCATCTGCGCGTTTTGCGCGGCGGTCTTCGCCATATTGTCGGCGTCGCTGACGCCTGCGCGCTTGTAGCTCGCAAGCGCTTTGTCGTATGCGGTTTTGTAGGTTTTTTGCGATTCTGCGGCGATCTCGCTCGCCTTATAATCCGACTGCGAGGGGACGAAGAAACCGTAGTTCCCGAGCGCAAGCTTCAGGTCGCGCATATAACTTTCGTCTATCCCGCTTTCGCTTTCCAGTTCTTTAAGGTAATCGTTTATCGCTTCCGCTTCGCTCACGCTTTTCACCGTTCCCGACGCGGTGCGGTTCGATACTATCTGCTTCGCAAACTGTGCAGCCGTCTGCTTGGGAACGTATCCGCCGCTTTCGCTTCCGCTTGCGGAACTTTGCGAAGAGCTCGAAGCTTTCGCCTTTTCCAGCTCGTACCGGCGCTTCTTTTCGGCTTCACTCGCTTCGTACGCGCGTTTCTTTTCGGCTTCACTCGCTTCGTATTCGCGCTTTTTGGCGGCTTCGGAAGCGTTGAACTCTCTTTCCTTTTGAGCCGCTGCTTCGGCGAGCTCGGCCTTTATGCGCGCCAGCGTGATATTGTATTCGCGCTCGGCGCGCTCGCTTTCGGTCTCGCGCCTGTAACGCTCGTCTTCGCGGTCGGCTTCGTACCTCGTCTTCGCCTCTTCCGCGGCTTCGGCGTAGGCGCGCTGATTTTCGGCGTCTGTCTTTTCGGCGTAGTCTTTGTCCAGCGCCGATATCGCGCTTTCGGCGGAATCTCTCGCGCTGTCGCCGCTCTTGCGCCTGCCTTCGGCGAGCGAAGACGCCTTTTTCGCGAACGCCAGCGAGCGGTCGATATATTCCTGCTCGGCTTCGCCGGAACGCGCCAGCCCTCGCGACGCCATAAACTGTTCCGCGTTCTTTGCGAGTATGCGGTCCTGCGCTGAGGCCTCGTTCAAATCTGCGCGGTAGGCTTTTTCTATCTCCGCAAGCTCGTTGTCGCGGCGTTCTTTTATCTGCTTTACGGCGTTTTCGTAAAACTCGCGGTAGTTTTTCAGCGCGTCTGTTTCGCCCAGTTTCTTTTTTGCCTCGCCCAGATAATCTTTATAATCCATTGTTTACTCCTTTGTCGTCGTATGTGACGCCGTATCCCAGTATCTTAAGCTCCTTGCCCGAAGGGCATTTGAACTCTACCGAGATACCGCTCACGTTGGGGATATAGAACGGCAGCGCTACTGACACCGCGTTCCCGTGGAGCGCCTGATCAGCTTCGAAATACTGTTCCGAACTGAAAACTTCGCTTTCACCCGGCCAGTAAACCTTCACGCTCCCGGCGGTGACGTACCCGGCTTCTATCGTAAGATTCACAAAATGAATATCTTTAAGCGAACTGCTACCCAGCTCGTTGTAATGAGTCTTGTAGCTCGCGCTTGCCGAACGCTCAGTCGCGGTCATGCGCTTTATGTATTCGCCCTTGACGGTGAAAACGCTCCCGAACGCTTCGAAAACGTCCGTCAGACCGCCTGCGGAAAGCCGGTACCATTTCTGCGTGGCGTAATTGAAGACCGCCGTCTTCGTTTTTCCGACGAAATAAAGCTCGCTCAAAGAGGGAAGTTCAAAAAGCTTCGCCTTGCTCGCGTAGCCGTACGTCTCGGGCAGGATGATATCGTTGACGGCGTTGGATATGCAAATCGCGTTCTTTTCGTTTTCCACAGTCGAAGGCCGCCAGACATTCACGCCGTCGCGGCAAAGAGTCGCCGCAAGCCCGTTCATCACGCACGAACTGCCGTATATAAGGTTCCCTTTGCGCGGATGCAGCGGATACACCGGGAACGAAGCGACGGTTTTGCCCGAAGTCATCGTCTTCATCTCGCAGTAGGAATAATACGCCGAATCGGCGGTGAATATCAGCTGCCGGTCGTATTCCTGGACCATATCGGTTATCGGCGCGCTGCCAACCGACGTGTAGTTCGTCACGGGGAAATATTCGGCGCTCGGCACGCCGTCGGCGAGCTCGCTGTGGATACGTATGCACGGGCGGTCTGCGTTGTTCCACAGAAAAACGCGCTCGTCGGCGTTGGAGCCGAAAAGCATTGCGTTTTTGAACTTGCAGAACTCGCTCCTGCCCGAACTTCCCGTGTCGTAAGTGATCTCCAGCGTGTTCACGCCGGCAGTCGGGATATCCGTCATCGTGACCGTGCCGTTCGCCGTGTCGCAGGAGTAGTCGCCGGCGTCGCATTCCACGCCTTCAAGCGCCACTTTCACAACGGCGCTTATGTTCTTTTCCGCAAGGTGAAAGCACGCGTCTGTCCCGTTGGGCGAAAACTGCTGCCGCCTTTGCGAACTCAGCATATTCACGGCTTCGTACGCAGTCCCGTCTCCGTCGGGCGTCGTGGATACCGAGATCAGCGGTACGTACCCGTCCGCGCTTTCGAACGTGCTGCCGTCGTAGCGGAAATATCCGGTGTCGCATAGCGCGTAGAGCCTGTCTTCGTATTTGAAAAACGCGGCTCTTGTCGCGCCCGAAGCGTTATGCGAGATCATCGTCATATCGTCCGTATCGCAGTCGTATATATTTCCGCCCGCAAGGAACACCATCGCGTTCCTGCCGCCGAGCGTTCCCGCCCAGCACGCCTTGATCTCAGCCGGCGAATGTATGAAGTTTTCGTACCCTTTGCTCTTGCAGAGCGAGCCGCCCGCGTCGACGACGAAATCGACCGCGCTTTCGGCAGATACCGCGTCCTTGGCGTACTGATCGAGTCCGCCGAACGATCTGTAATAAACGCTTCTCTTAGCCATCAGTACGCCTCGCTTATCGGGCTCGCCGCCGCCGGAGCCGCGCCGTGATAGATCTCAAAAGTCATATCGTAAATCTTCTGCAGTATCTGCGCGGTCTTCACGTCGTAGCGGAGCGCCAGGAATATCGCCGCCTTCAGCGGAAGCACGTTGTACGCGACCGCCGAGACCGCGGTTATCGATGTTTCAAAACTCGTGACTGCCGAAGGCGTTATGTCGTTTTCCGAAAACTCGCGGTTTATCTTGTTCACTTCGTGGATCGCCGCGTTGATGCAGTCAAGCGCGCCCGGGCGGCAGCGGTCGGCGATCTGTTCCTGTGCTCCCAAGCTCCCGTTGATCCCCAGGAACGAAGTCATTACAGAAAATATCTTTTCCGCGCTTACGCTCACCTCGGTCTTTATCACCCAGTTATCGTTCATAATTGCTCCTTTCGTTAAGGCGCGTCCGCGGTGTTTCGCCGCGGAACGCGCTCATATTCGCCCTTACGGGGTCGGTTTTCCGCCTGCTTAGGCGGTCGTCACTCCGGAACAGACCGCGGCGACGCCTACGCCGCAGGTCTTTACGGTCGTCGCGGAGTTGGGCGTCACTTTTACGCAGACTTTTCCGTCCGCGTTCTTCACGAACCCGGATTCGATAGAGAACACGCACATACCGTTCTTGGCGAGCGTGTGGTTGACTTCGCTGAAACCGTTGTTTTCCTTTGCGGCGAGCAGCTTGACCTGGACCGTCGCGGTGTTGCCGTTCTTGACCATTATGCAGCAGGTCTCGTCGCTTGCGGGGAATACGGTCTCAAAGGTCTCGGCGGTGCCGGCGGTCTCGGAAACGCCTTCCGCGAAAGTCACGTTCTTGGCGGTGTTGGAGGGGTTTGCGTAGGTAGGTGTTACGGTGATAGCCATTTTTTTATTCTCCTTTCAGTTCCTTTTATATGCTGTTGCCGCCGTCGATGACGGGAGCGCAGACCAGTTCGCCCGGCTTAATGACTTTGGCGCCGAATACGATCCTGCCGCGCACGGCGGTGTCGAACGAATCTTCCATACGGTCGATGACCTGGGTGTCGAGTATCTGCTCGGCGTAGCCGATCGCGGAATACGAACCGGCGAGCGCGTAGTAGGTGGTGCCGTAGTTGGAAAGCTGGTTCGAAACGTAAAGGTCGCAGCCCAGCTCGTCGGTGTAGCCGATGGCGCCGGTGCCGTTGACGCCTTCGTTCACCGAAAACTTGATCCCGGCGAGGATGAGCTTGGTCTTGAGGAAAGGCGGGATGACTATCCACGACTGGCCGTCGGGGACGTTGGCTTTTTCGAGCGCCTCTTTCATTTCGGCGACTACCTGGAGCGCATTGGCGGGGGTGACCGTCGCGGAAGTCAGCGTGGTCCCTGCCTGTCCGTAAAGGCCCAGAACGTATGAATCCACGCTCTTTTTAAGGTTGTAGCTCGCGCGCTTGGTCTGCGAATCCTTGAGCCCTATCGAGCTGCGCAGCGCTTCCAGGTCGCTCACCTTAAAGGCGAAGTACTTGTCCTGGTCGATATTCAGCTTTATCGCGTTGTCGTCGATCTCTTCATAGCTGACCGTGCCGTTGTAGCTGCCTACCGCGGGGTCGTTGAGCCCGATGAACGTCACAGAATCGCCGGCGTTCTTGATATCGCCCGCGAAAGAGGTGTTGCATATCTTGTTGGCGATGAGGTTGTCTTCGTTGGTGCGGAGTATTTCCGCGGAGATGATCTTTTCTATAGAATTGTAGTTGGACATTTTACCGTTCCTTTCTTATGATTTCCATTTTTTCATAGAGCTTATGATCTTTGCAAAGTTGTTCTTCACCGCGGCGGGAGGCATTTTTTCCACTTCGCTTTCGGTGAAAGCCGGCTCTTCTGCTCTGCCGGGCGTCACGGGGACTGATCTCGCTTCGTTTTGCGCGTTGATCTCGTCGCTCGTCTTGCCGCCCGCGGCGACAGAAAACGCGTACGCGTACGCGAGCGGAATGCCGTCCGCGACGTCTTCCCACACGCGCTGCGGCACCGATTCCGGCGTCACGCCGGGGAACGCTTTTATGAACGTTTCGAGCTCTTTGTCGAACTGTTCTCTTTCACGCTCCTTTCGTTTTTCCTCACGGTAAACGCGCTTTATCTTTTCGGCTTCCGCCGCTTCGGTCTGAAGCTCGGGCGGGTACGATCTGAACCTTTCTGCGCGTGCGTTTTCGGCTTTTTCGGCTATGTCGAGCAGAAACGCCTCTGCGGACCTGCCTTCGTTTTCGGCGAGGTCTTCAAGTATTTCCATCAATCGTTTCTTTGTCATCTTTCAAACCTTTCTCGTAGTTTTCCCGTATCTCGTTTATCAGCTGATCCTTTGAAGCCAGCAGGTTTTCGGGCAGCCTTTCGAGATACTGTATTATGTTTATGTGTCCGCCGCGGAGCAGATTGTCGAGCGTGTTCAGGCAGGCGATCTCGGACCAGTACGCCGAAGGGCCGACGTCTATCCTGCATTTGAACAGCGCGTCGCGGTTTTCGCCCAGACTGAAACGGGCGTATTCGCCGTTCATTTCGATCAGGCGTCCCTCGCCGTAATAGGCGGTGATGAAATCCAGCCATACGAGGCCGATATCTTCTATAAAGCGGTAAAACTGCCGCTTTACGCTTTCCAGCGGAAGCGTGGACGCTTTCTGCAGCGCAAGGATGGCGGAAGTGTTGTTGGGTTCCACGTCGCCCAAAGCCGTGTCGGTCGCGCCTAAGCATTCCTTGGTCGCCGACATCGCCATATTTATGACTTCAAGCATACCGGACTGCATCTGCCCCGGGAGTATCACTTTTGCGACGTCGTTTACGGGTCCGTCGACTTTTATCGCTTCGCCCACGCGGTTGGACCAGTCTTCGAGCACGGTGCCGTCGTACACCACTTTGGAAAAAGCGGTGTCCATCATATGCTTCATCACCATCGCGTAACCCTTGTTGATGAATATCTGGTTTTCGGTGAGCCCGGTCGCGACCGCCTCGCCGTGCCACGAATTTTTGGATTTCGTCCAGTTCATCACGGCGATCGGATAATCGTGCAGACCGGTCTCGGTCTCGCCGTATATCACCGCGTCGCGCGTGGATTTGCGGTAACGGATCCTGCCGTCCTCGCCCCTCCACAGCTTAATAAGCGAAATACAGCGCGTGTTTTCAAGCTCGATCTTCGAAAGATCGCCGCTGCCGCAGTCGTTCGCGGTATCGGGCTTGATCTTTGCGATCTCTTCTTCCGATCTTCCGCTTTTCCTCGCCTGCGCTTTCAGGTCGTCGACGTGTTCGCGCGCGGAGATCAGGATCCACGGCTGTTTCTGCACGCTGCGGCAGTTGGGGTTCCCGAAAAACACGTCGGTGTTGTCCACCAGCACGGTGCGAAAATCGCCCTTGAGCTTCTGGCCGGTCTTCACGCCGGCGTCCCAGTAGGTGTACGCCACCGCGTCGCCGCTCAGCGCCGCGTCGTGGAGCGCGTCGTCCATCAGCTCTTCCATACGCATATCCTCCCAGCTCCGCTGGGCGATACCGTTGAGCATTCTTTCGTAGCCCGCGGCGACGTCTTTCCCCACGGGAAGTCCTTCGCCGAACGGTTCGGCGAAAGAGAATTTCATTGCCACGGACGTGGAAAGTATGGAAGAGGAATAGTAGTTGATTATCCGCTTGAAGATGTTGAACACCGGGCGCGGAAGATTGCCCGATCTCACGCTTTCCCACTGGTCGCCGCGGTAGAACCGCTCGTTGGAAGCGACCTTGTTGTAAAGGTCCAGCGAAGTATTGTACTCTTTTCCGCTTTCATAGAGTTTCCATTCGTCGGTGGTCGGAGTTTTGTTTTTCATTCGTGTCGTCTTCTCCTAAATGTCAAAATAATCGTCGTTTCCGGCATATATCCTGCGGCTGCCGAAACTGTACGTGCCGCCCGCGTCGTTAGGCATCTTCGCTTCGCATCTCGGCTCGCGTGACATCACCGCGTATCTAAGCGCTTCCGGCGCGTGCGTTATGTCGTGCGGAACGTCCGAAGCGTCCTCGCTCGTATCCGGGTCGAACGCCAAAGAAGGGAGACACCTTATGAGTTCTTTGCACGACCTCGTGATATGCAGTTTCGGGATCCCGTCTTCGGCGCCCGGGCGCAGATATTCGCGCATCACGCGCCAGCCGGGGATACGCGCGCTGTCGGCGCGACGCAGCCCCTTAAGCCCCGCTTCCGTCATTATCTGCACGCCGCTCTTGCCGCTGTCCTGCCGCCTGTTCCACAGGTCGGGCGACGCCACCGTGTAACGGATGTTTTCGCTTTCGGGCGTCGCCTTTATTATCGCCGCCGCGGCTTCCGAAAGTATAAGATTCGGCTTGCAAAGCTCGCGGTAAACTACCAGTCGTCGTTCGGGCGTGACGGCGATCCACAGGCAGGCGGTCATATCCAGCCCGTAATCCAGCGCGCGGAACTTTACCCATTCGGAAGACGGACGAAGGTCGGGGATAACGTGTTTCGCCTCGTCGAATTCGGGGAAAAACATACCTTCGAACGAATTCCAGTCGCCGTAAAGCATGGCGCGCTTGCGCGCTTCGGGCAGGGCTTCGAGCGTGTGCAGATACCCGGGGTCGTGTTCCATAAGGAACGTGTTGTCGTACACAAGGCTTTTTATGAAAACGTAATCGGCGGGGTTTTCGTTAAGGCGGTATTCGCGGTCAATAAACAGCCGCTTTACCCAGTTGTTGCCGACTCCTCCGGGATTGCAGGTGAAATACATCCGCGGCGTGAACGGCTTGGTCATCGAGCCGGAAACGCGGTTGCATTCGGTAAGGCACAGGAATTGAAAATAAGTGAACTGCGTGGCTTCCTCCATCCCGATGACTTCGTACGCCTGGCCCTGGTACTGCAGTACGTCCGATTCGGAATCGAGATAGCCGAGCTTTATGCGGCTTCCGTTGGGGAAGTCGAACTCTTTCGCCGAATCCTTGTAAACGGCGACTCCGTTCAACAGCGCCCGCAGGGGGATTATGTGGTTTTCCCGCAGTTCCCCCAGCGTTCGCCGTAAAAGCATGATGTTTATCCCCGCATATCTCGAAGCAAGCAGTACGAGCTTTATCCGCATCGCCCACGATTTTCCGCCGCCGCGCGCGCCGCCGTAAGCGGTGTACTTGGCTTTTGATTTGAAGAATTCCAGCTGCTTGGGGTTGGGAAGGATGTCAAATTGTCTAAGCATAGCGTGCTACTCGCTCCATTCTTCCGCAAGTCCGCGCAGTATCAGCGTGGAACAGTTCATATCCTCGGGCTTGTCACGGTATCCGTGGTCGTTCCTGAGATCGAACGCAAGCACCGCCGCCGGGATCTTCCCGCGGTATGCGAGCTGCTTTTTCGCGGCGGCGATACGCGTCTTGGCGTTTTTCACGGCCCTGGACGTGTTCTTGCCGTTTTCCAGCTCGTTGAGTTCCTCGCGCGTGATCCCAAGGTAAGCCGCGAGCGACTCGGTATCGGGGACCGTCGCGGGGTTCTGGATAAGATACTTCTCGAAATAATCCGAAATGAGTTTTTCGAGAGAAGTGATCTTGAACGGGTACTTTTTCATTCTCATTTCTCCTCTCTGTGCCGTACCGTTTTCAAACGTGCGGGGGAACCGGCCGCGCCGGCTGCGATCCGGTCCCGCCCGTCACACTTTCATTCTAAACCCGGTTTTGCGGTTATTCAATATAACGAACAAATGTTCGTATACTGTCACAAAAAAACATGCCCGGTTTTGGGCATGTTTTACAAATTGCGTTATTTCGGTTTGTTTTTACGCGTTTATCTTCTTTTCCAGACCGCGGGGGAAAAGAGCATGAGCATGGGGAAAATCTCAAGCCTGCCCACGAGCATATCGAATATGAGCACGATCTTGGCGTAGAACGGGAAGAATCCGTAGTTGCAGGTGGGGCCTACGAGATTGAGACCGGGGCCGATGTTGTTGATGTTCGCTATCACGGCGGTGACGTTGGTGGTGAAATCGTAACCGGCGAAAGACACCACGAACACCGAAACTATCGCGATGATTATAAGGGTGGAAAAATACACGGTCACGCGGTTGAGCGTCTCCTGTTCCACGGGTTTGCCGTCCTGCTTGACGGTCACCACGCTCTGCGGATGGAGCATACGCTTAAGCTCGGCTTTGAGCGATTTCAAAAGCAGTATCGCGCGCGTAACTTTAAGACCGCCGCCGGTCGAACCGGCGCAGGCGCCGAGCATCATCAGCGCCACGAGTATGAACTTGGAAAGTTCGGGCCACGCGTCGAAGTTGGCGGTGGAATAACCGGTGGTCGTGATAATCGCGTTGACCTGGAAGAACGAATGCTTGAGCGCTTCGCCGAAAGAATTGTAAAGGTGCGCGATATTCGCGGTGATGACCGCGGTCGCCGCGCCGACAATGCACAGATACGTCTTGAATTCGCCGTTCTTGCGCACCTGGCGGAACTCACGCAGTATCATAAGGTAGTAGATGTTGAAGTTGATACCGAACAGCATCATATAAATCGCAATTACGATCTGGCAGTACGAGGAATACGACGCTATGCCGGTGTTCAGCAGCGCGAAACCGCCGGTACCCGCCGTGCCCATCGAAAGCGTGAACGCTTCGAATAACGTCATCCCGCCGCAAAGGAGGAGTATGGTTTCGGTCAGCGTGAGCCCGAAGTAAATGGCGTAAAGTATGCGCGCCGAAGAATGTATCTTCGGGGTGATCTTGTCTACGGTCGGCCCGGTGCTTTCCGCGCGCAGGATATGCAGGCTCATTCCGTTGCCCTTGCCGAGCGGCGCTATGGCTATGATGAATACGAGTATCCCCAGGCCGCCCATCCAGTGGAGGAACGATCTCCAGAAGAGGATCGATCTCGATAGGCATTCCACGTCCGAAAGTATCGAAGCGCCGGTGGTCGTAAGGCCGGAGACCGTCTCGTACACCGCGTCGAGATACGAAGGTATCTCGCCCGAGATGACGAACGGCAGCGCGCCGAGCAGGGAAACGACGACCCACGAAAGCGATACGATTATAAAGCCCTCGCGCGCGTATATCGCTTTGTCTTCGGTCTTTACGCGGGTGAGCAGCACGCCCAGGACCGCCATTATCGCTATCGTCACGCCGAAACCCAGCGCCGGCAGCCATTCGGCGTAAAGGAGCGCCACGCCCAGCGACAGGACGAGCAGCGCCGCGACCAGCAACAGTATCTTGCCTAAATAGTTACAGGTTATCTTGATGTTCATTCGGCTTTCACCGCGTCCTTTTCAAAAATGTCTTTAAGGTCGCTTATCGGATGTTCGGCGTCGGTGACTGCTATTATGATGTCGTGCGGTTTGATACAGTCGTCGCCGCGCGGGATGATGATCTGGTAGTTGCGGCTTATGCAGGCAATAAGCACGTTCTGCCTTACGTTAAGTTTGGAAAGCGGCACGTTGAAATACGTCGCGCTGTCGGGAGCCAGGAATTCAAGCGCTTCGACCTTGCCGTTGACGATGCGGTGGAGCGAACGCACGCTGCCTTCGCCGCTGTTGCTCTTGGCGCGTATGTAGCGCACTATCTCGTTCGCCACAAGGTCCTTGGGGCAAACGATGCTGCCTATGTCGGTGTCGCTGAACAGCTTGGCGTATTCGGTACGGTCGATCTTGGAAACGGTTTTTTCCACGCCCAGACGGCCCACGTACATAGAAATTATAAGGTTTTCTTCGTCTATGCCGGTGAGCGCGATGACCGCGTCGGCCCTGCCCACGCCCTGGGATTCGAGGAACCCTTTTCTGGAAGCGTCGCCGTGGATGACGAGCTGCTTGGGGAACCGCTGCGAAAAGCGCGTGCAGACTTCTTCGTCCTTTTCAATAAGCGTGACTTCCACGCCGCTCTTTTCAAGCTCTTCGGTCAGATATTCGGCGACCTTGCTGCCGCCCACAATTACGACGTAGCGTATCTTCTTGCTCACTATGTCAAGACTCTTTATGAGCTTGGCGAGATCGCTTCTGGCGGCGGTGACGGTGATGCGGTCGTTGGCTTTGAGCTCGAAACGCCCGTTGGGGATGAACACCTGATCGCCGCGTTCGACCGCGCAGACCAGCACGTGCAGACCGAGTATGTCGGTCACGTCCATAATGCGTTTGCCTTCGAGCTTGCCGCCCTCGTCGACTTTGAGTTCCACGAGTTCCACGCGCCCTTTGTCGAACGAGTCGCGTTTCAAAAACAGCGGGAACTGTATCAGGCGGTAGATCTCCTGCGCCGCGGTCTGTTCGGGGTTGATGGAAAGCGAAAGCCCCAGCTGTTCGCGCAAGAACGCTATCTGCTGGTTGTATTCGGGGTTCCTCACGCGCGCTATCGTGTGCTTGCAGCCCAGTTTCTTTGCAGAAATGCAGCACAGCAGGTTTATTTCGTCGGCGTTGGTGCAGGCGATGAGCACGTCCGTATCCTGAACTCCCGCCGATTTGAGCACTTCGAGCGAAGCTCCGTTGCCCTGGACTACCATGATGTCCAGAAGCTGCTGCGCTTCTTCAAGAAGCTTGGCGTCGGTATCTATAACTATGATATCGTGGTCCTCGCGTGATAACTGCTCGCAAAGCGAATAACCCACCTTGCCCGCGCCTACTATGATTATCTTCATACTGTCAAGGCCTCCGTCAGCACCCGCGCCTTTCTTCAGCGTACGCGCGGTGCTTATTTTATGAATAAACAATTATATAACAATTCTGCGCTTTTGTCAAGAAAAAGAAAACATCCTTTTCCAAAAAGCGACCGTGCCGGTCGTTTGCGGACGCGGCACGGTTTTGGTCTATACGTATTTTCAGCCTTCGAAAGCGGCTCTGTCGCAGATGACGATAACGTCGGGATGGGTCTTGAGCAGGGTAGACGGGATATGGCAGGTGATGCGGTCGTTCAGCATATTTTCAATAACGAAATGCTTGTTCTTGCCGCTTGCGAGCACGAGTATCTTGCGGGCTTTCATAATGGTGCCCATACCCATTGTGATCGCCTTGGTGGGGACGTCCGCTTTGGAAGCGAAGAAGCGGGAATTGGCTTCTATAGTGTTGTCGGTGAGGGAAGTGAGATGAGTGCCTACGTAAAGCGCGTCTTCGGGTTCGTTGAAACCGATGTGACCGTTCTGGCCCACGCCCAGCACCTGGATGTCGACGTTGCCGGCGTCTTCAACGGCTTTGTCGTAGGCGGCGCCTTCGGCGGCGGGATCTTCGGCGAGTCCGTTGGGAACGTGGGTGCGCGATTTATCTATGTCGACGTGGTCGAAAAGGTTGTGGTTCATAAAATAGCGGTAAGACTGGTCGTGATCGGGCGCGAGAGGGTAGTATTCGTCGAGATTGTAGGTGGTGACGTCTTTAAAGGTGATCTCGCCGGCTTTGTTCATGCGGCGGAGTTCTTCGTACATACCCACGGGGGTGGAACCGGTGGCGAGTCCGAGCACGCATTTGGGTTTGGATTTGAGCAGGTCGGCTATTATCTTGGCGCCCGCTTTGGACATTTCTTCGTAGTTTTCGCAAACGATGAACTTCATAGGGTGATTCCTCCGTTTATTTCAATATTGCGGCGCGTAAGCGCGCGCCTTTTCACACGGCTATTCTATCACAACGCAAAGCCAAAGTCAACCGATTTTGCGAAATCCGAAAGAAATAAAAAAAGCGTATTGACATTTGCGCGCAAAAACTATAAACTTGTTCGTAACAAAGCGCAAAGGCAGGTAAAAGACTATGCAGACAGACGTCATACTGTTCCTGGGTCAGAGCAATATGCAGGGGCAGACCGAGCGGCTTTCGGAATGCGAGCCCGTGGAAGGCGCTCTTGAATACCGCTTTCTCACCGATACGCTCGAAACCCTCAAAAACCCCGTGGGCGAAAACATCCGTTACGGTTTTTCCGCCGGTTACAGGTTCGAAGAGGATACCGACATAGGCGAATGGCTCCGCGATCACGCGGCGGGCGAAGCGTGTTTCGGCAACACAAATATGGTGCCGGAATTCTGCCGCGCGTACGTAAAAGGTACCGGCAGAAAAGTCGTCGCGGTCCATATCGCCAAAGGCTCCACGGACGTCGCCTGCTGGGTCCCCGGCAACGCCGGATACAGTATTATAAAAACCAAAGCTTCCGCGGCGCTTGCCAAAGTCGGCGCACAGAATATCGGTCATTTGTTCGCCGTGTGGCTCCAGGGCGAATCCGACGCGGTCTGCGGCACGCCGAAAGAAACGTATAAGAGCCGCCTCACCGCGCTGAAAGACGGGCTGAAGCGGGACGCAGGCGTCGAGAAGTTCTGCATAATCAAAGTCGGCGCTTTCACTTGCGACGCGCGCGACGAAGAGGTATACGCCGCCCAGGAGGAACTCTGCGCGACCGACCCCGATTTCGTGATGCTCACCCGTATCACGGCGGAACTTCTTAAACATAAAGAATACTGCAGTCCGGTCTACGGCGGCCACTACAGCGCGTCCGGTCAGGAGGCTATAGGCAGGTCCGCCGGCGGCGCGCTCGCGCTTCTTGTAAACGGGCAAACGTGAAAAGTGCGCTTTTTGTATGTAATGCAGTTAAAAAAACGCAAGCCGAAAAGAAAATTTATGCAAATAACACTTGCAAAATTACAAAAAAGTAGTATAATCAAAGTATATTTTTGAAATTTCCGAAAGGATAAAAACCATGTCCGTCAAAAAAGAATTAACTCCGTTATCATCGATCTTCGCGTCGCCCGAATCATTCGGCGGAAAACGCGTCACCGTGGGCGGCTGGATCCGCAACAGCCGTTTTTCCAACGCATTCGGCTTTATCGAACTCAACGACGGCACTTATTTCAAGCCCGTCCAGGTCGTCGCCGAAGAAGAGCGTCTGAATAACTACAGAGATATATCAAAACAGAACATCGGCGCCTCGCTCAAAGTCACCGGCGTGCTCGAACTCACCCCTCAGGCGAAGCAGCCGTTCGAAATAAAGGCGGAGTCTATCGAAGTCACCGGCGCGTCCACCCCGGACTATCCGCTGCAGCCCAAGCGCCATTCGCTCGATTTTCTGCGAACCGTGGCGCATCTGCGCCCGCGCACCAACACGTTCAACGCGGTGTTCCGCGTGCGTTCCGCCGCCGCGCAGGGAATACACGAATTCTTTGCCAAAAACGGCTTCGTCTACGTCAACACCCCCATCGTCACGGGCAGCGACGCCGAAGGCGCCGGCGAGATGTTCCGCCTCACCACGCTCGATATAAACGATCCTCCCCGTACCGAAGACGGCAAAGTCGATTTTTCCAAAGATTTCTTCGGCAGGTCCACCAACCTCACGGTCTCCGGCCAGCTGGAAGCAGAATGCTTTGCGCTCGCGTTTGCGAACGTCTATACCTTCGGCCCCACCTTCCGCGCCGAAAAATCCAACACTCCGCGCCACGCCGCCGAATTCTGGATGATCGAACCGGAGATGGCTTTCGCCGATCTCGAAGACTATATGGACACCGCCGAGGCGATGACCAAATACGCCATAAGATACGTTATGGAAAAATGCCCCGCCGAACTGCAGTTCTTCAACAGTTTTGTGGATAAAGGCCTGCTCGAACGGCTTGATCTCATTGTCAATTCCGATTTCGGCAGAGTAACATATACCGAGGCGGTAAAGCTGCTTTCCGAATCGGGCGAAAAGTTCGAATATCCCGTTAGCTGGGGCATCGACCTCCAGACCGAACACGAACGCTATCTTACCGAAAAGATATTCAAAAAACCCGTGTTCGTCACCGATTATCCCAAGGATATCAAAGCGTTCTATATGCGACTCAACGACGACGGCAAGACCGTCGCGGCGGCGGATATGCTCGTGCCGGGCGTCGGCGAACTCATCGGCGGCTCGCAGAGAGAAGAACGTTTGGATCTGCTCGAAAAACGCATAGCCGAACTCGGTATGGACCCCAAAGATTACTGGTGGTATCTCGAGCTGCGCAAATACGGCGGCGTAAAGCACGCCGGCTACGGGCTCGGCTTTGAACGCCTTATAATGTATATCACCGGTATGTCCAACATCCGCGACGTCGAAGCCTTCCCGCGCACGCTGGGCAACGCCGAATTCTGATACGATTTATTCCCTGAATGGAGATGATCCGCTTGCAGAAATCCGAACTTCTGGCAGAATACCAAAAATACAAAGACTCGGGCAAAAAACTCGATATGTCGCGCGGCAAGCCTTCGGCAGAACAGCTCGACAATATGACTTCGCTCCTCACCGAGATATCCGATATCGACGGCTGCTTTTCCGAAAACGGCATCGACTGCCGCAACTACGGCTGTCTCGAAGGCATCCCCGAAGCCAAGCGCCTTTTCGCAGCGATACTCGGAGTCCGCGAAAGCAACGTTATCGTCTGCGGCAACTCGAGTCTGAACATAATGTTCGATACTGTTTCCAACGCGTACACGTTCGGTCTCCACGGCTGCGAGCCCTGGAGCAGACAGGGCAGGATCAAATTCCTATGCCCGGTCCCCGGCTACGACCGCCATTTCGCCATAACCAGGCTCTTCGGCATAGAGATGATAAATATCCCGGTGCTTTGCGACGGCCCCGATATGGACCTCGTGCGCAAGTACGCCGAAAACGATCCCGCGGTCAAAGGCATATGGTGCGTTCCAAAGTATTCCAACCCCACGGGCGTCACCTATTCCGACCGCGTCGTGCGCGAATTCGCCGCACTCAAGCCCGCCGCTAAGGATTTCACCGTTATATGGGACGACGCCTACGCGGTGCACGACCTCAACGACACGCCCGATCAGCTCCTTTCCGTGCTCCCGCTCGCCGAACAAAACGGCACCGCCGACCATTTTTATCTGTATACGTCCACGTCCAAGATATCGTGGTCGGGCGCCGGCATTTCGTGCGTCGCCATGAGCGAAAACAGCAAAGCCGAATTCTTGGAAATCATGAAAGTCAAGACCATCGGCTTCGACAAGCTCGCCATGCTGCGCCACGCGCGTTTGCTCTGCCGCAGTCTGGGCGACGTTATGAAGATGCACGCTTCGGTCATACGTCCCAAATTCGAACTGTGCTATAAGTATTTCGAACGCCTTGCCGCCGATATCGAAGGCTTTACATATTCGCGCCCCAACGGCGGGTATTTCATCAACGTCAACGTCCCGGCAGGCAAAGCCAAGGCTATCGTAAAACTCGCAAGCGATGCGGGGCTCAAGCTCACGCCCGCCGGCGCGACGTATCCGTACGGCGTGGATCCCGCCGACAGCAACATACGCATCGCGCCCACTTTCCCCACGCTCGCCGAGCTCGAAGACGCGCTCGTGCTGTTCGATATCTGCGTAAGGCTCGCCTGCGCCGAAGGGTAACGTTATAATAGACAATAACGAATCAGCGTATTTGTGCATATTGCGCAAGTGCGCTTTTTCTGCGCTTAAAAATTGTGCACAGGCGACATAAAAATAGGACCAATCTATTGAATTTTCGCGTTTGCTATGTTATAATATGATATCAAAATTTATGATGAGGTAACTATGAAAAAGTCTGTTCTGCTTTTACTTGCTGTGCTGCTGCTTTTGTTCGCTTTCGCGTCCTGCAAAAGTACCGGGACCGAAGAAAGCGCCCCCGTTTCCGGCGACAGCGAAAGCTCCGCTCCGGCATCCGTTTCCGACGAAGAGTCTTCGCAGTCAAGCGGCTGGAAAGACGAATTCAAATACGCCACCGACGAGTTCGCCGGAAAGGTGATAAAGATCTTCACCGTGTCCACCGACCGTCATACCTACGCCGAGGTGCAGTTCGCTCCCGTCGACGAGGAAAACGTACCCGACACAGTCAACAACGCGGTGCGCGAGCGCAACGATTACATCTACGACAATTACGGCGTGACCATCGTCACCCGCGCCGCCAAATATCCCAGCGAGTTCCTGCTTACCGAGATCGGCGGCGATCAGGCGGATTACGACCTGGTCTGCGAATCCGTCGACAGGATGGTCGCGCATATCCCCGATAAACTCTTCCTGCCTTTGGACGATTATTTCGATTTTTCCGACCCCTGGTGGGACGCCAGATGTATGGAGAACCTCTCGATCGACGGCGACAAGCACTATTTCGTCTCCGGCGACTGTATGCTCACCGATACCGACCATATTTACCTTACGCTCTACAACAAGAATATTTATAACGACAACGCCGATCTTGTCGGGACATACGGCGACCTGTACCAGCTCGTGCGCGACAACAAGTTCACGCTCGACAATTATATCGAGATGTGTAAGGCGGTCTCCGTGCCCGACGAAAACGGCGAATACGGCATAAACGCCACGTTCGGCAACCTTTCGCATTCGTACGGCGCCAACATAATGGTCAACGGCTGCGGCGTTTCCATGGTCGAAAAGAGCGCCGACGGACTGCGCTGCACGGTCGTCGACGATTATCCGCAGACCGTTTTCGACAAAGTCTATCAGCTTATGTCGAACAAGGTCATCACCCAGCGCGCCGAACTTATAATAGGCAAAGCGCCCGAAGGGCATAACTCCACTTACGGTTTCGCCGAGCTCGAGTATATGTTCACTTCCGGAAAAGGCCTGTTCTACAACACTACGGTCAACTCCATCTCCATACTCAAGAACCAGGACCTCGGCTTTACCGTCGGCATCCTTCCCATATGCCACCTGAGCGAGACCGACAACGAATATTACTGCGCGGTCAACCGCTATCAGTCCAGCGTCATCGGCATCCCGGTTTCCAATTCCGAAAATATCGAAGCCGCCGCTTTCGTGCTGAACGCGCTCGGTTACTATAACGTCAACCTGCCTTCCAACGTCAAGAACGCCTACTACGAACTCACGCTCAAACTCCAGGCGTCGGATTCCGAAGACGATTTCGATATGCTCGACCTCATTTTCCGCTCGCGTTTCTACGACCTCGGTTCGATACTCCCTGTCGACCGCCTCGCCGGGATGTACGGCGTCGTCATCAATTACAGCTCCAACACTCTCACTTCGTATTACGAAAGCTACCAGGGCGAAATAGAACAAAAACTCACGTCTTTCTACGAAGACTACGTCAACAGCCTTTCTTGAAACTATGAAAAAAAGAATCACCGTAACGTTCATAATCGTTTTTATTATGATGCAGCTGTTCACGCCGCCCGCCGTCCGCGCCGCGGACGATGAAAACCTCGTCGCCGGAATGAAATATACCGTAACGTACGAGTCTCCCATAGATAAGGCGTTCCCGGGGCTTTCGTATAAAGATCCTTCCTTTGCGCTTACCGACGGCAAAAAGGCTTCCGATTCTTATTCGGACAGCGCATACGTCTGTTTCTATCGCGGAACGTACGCCACGGTCGAATTCGCATTCGATTCCGAAGTTTACGTCAGCGGCTTCGACGTAGGTTTTTTCGGCAACGCTTACGGAATACTTATCCCTCGCGAAGTATATCTTTCGGTTTCGGAAGACGGCGAAAACTGGTATTTAGTGCAATCATCGCGCGATGACTCCCAGCCTTCGCTGAACGTCAAGAAGCGTTACCGCATATCTGTGACCTCGACCGACCATTATAAAGCCCGTTATGCCCGCCTGACTTTTTCGTGCGACGTGTTCTGCTACTGCGATGAGATCGAGATATACGGCACTCGTAGCGGCGGCGGCGCGGCCCCTTTCATACGCGACGAAAAGTCTTATACGAACGCTTTCACCTCGCCCGATACGCCCATACTTCAGGGCACGCGCCACGTGGTGCTCATGTATAACAATTCCGAAGATACCAACACCGAAGAAGCGCTTTTGCCTTACGCCGCATATCTCGATAATAAAGGCAACGTTGTTTCGGCCGATATGTTCGATTCTTTCCTGTTCCTGCCGCTGCGTTACAGCGCCAAACCCGGCAAGACCGATAAAGAGGGATGGGAGGAATATCTCGATTCCACGCTCGGCTTCGGCGACACGCCGCGCAACCTCGCCGCGCTCGAAAAGACCGCCGAGACCGTCGGCGCCGCTCTCGGTACCGAGCCGCCCACGTACAACGTGTTCCTCAGCATACCGCAGATGCACGTTTCCGATGGTATTTTCGGCTATTTCGAAGGCAAGGGCAATCTGCGTTCCAACAGCAAGGAAAGCCGCCTTTATATAGCGAAATGGTACGTCGATCTCGTGCTCGAAAAATTCAACGCGTGCAATTTCAAGCATCTTAATTTCGTGGGCTTCTACTGGTTCACCGAGCTTATAGACTTTTCCGAATCTTCTTACGAATTCGAATTCGTAAAAGAATATAACGAATACGTCCATTCAAAAGGCGTAGCCAGCGTGTGGATCCCTTATTACTGCTCGCCGGGCTTCAACTACTGGCGCGAACTCGGTTTCGATTGCGCCGCGCTCCAGTCCGGCTGGGCTTTCCCGCGCGCCGAGGATTCCGAGACGGGCGCTCAGATAGCCGGCATGACCGACGACACGATGGCCGTGGCGAAAAAATACGGCATGGCGCTGGAACTCGAGGTCGCTTCGGCAGCCACGGAACGTTTTTCGGATTATATTAATTCCGCCGCAAAGGCCGGTTGTATGAAAGACGGCATCTCTATGTATTACCAGGAAGCGCTTCCCGGCGTGTTCTACAAGTTTTACAAGACCGATCGCTCCAAGTACGACCTGCTCCACAGATATATCAACGCGACGTACGAACAGTACGCGCCCGTCGCCGAGGTACCTGAGCTCGTCCTTATAAAGACCGATTCCAAAGACAACACCGGCAACCTCAAATTTTCGGATCCCGATACCGTAAAGACCAAGATAAAGCTCGCGTCACGCACCGAACCTTCTCACGGCACGCTTTCGCTCGACCGCGACGGATTCTTCGTCTACACGCCCGAAGCGGGCTATTCCGGAGAAGATTCGTTCACGTTCTCGCTTACCGACGCGATAAACGTCAGCGAGATCTACACCGTGAATATACTCGTGTCTCCGAACGTCGTCCGTTTCGACGGCATAAATTCGCGCCTTAAAGAAAACAAGGCGGTCTTATACGACAAAGCCGGCGAGGCGACGTCCGCCGATCCGTCGCTTGCAGGGCTCTGCGAACTCGTTATCGATGCAAACGGCGTGATAACAGAAATAACTTCCGCCGGCGGCGCGGTCGTACCGCAGGGAGGCTTCGTGCTTTCGTACTGCGGCGACAAGGCAAAAGATTTTACAAAAATTGCCGTACTCGGAAACAAAATACGTCTTGACACGGTAACAAAATCGTTGTATCTTATAGAGGATGAAGAAACGCCATCCGAAATCGACCCCGAACTTTCCGAACCCTCCGGTTCCGCAAAAGGGAATAACACCGTATTATACATTGCCGTTGCCGCAGCGGCGGCAGCCGTAATAGCTGCGGCGGCGATTATAATAAAAACAAAATTCAAAAAAGGAGAAAAGAAAGAATGAAAAAACTCATCTCGCTTTTACTCGCATTAGTGCTCGTGTTTGCACTCGCGGCTTGCGGCGGAAACGAAGCCGAACAGTCCAAACCCGATCAGTCCGTTGAAGCCAGTTCCGAACCCGAACCCGCTTCCGTGGAAGAAAGCTCCGAACCCGAACCCGCTTCCGTTGAAGAGAGTTCCGAACCCGAGCCCGCTTCCGTTGAAGAATCGAGCGAAGAACCCAGCGAACCCGAACCGAAGGAATACTTCGATTTCACCAAGACCGCTTCCAGCGTCAGCATTGACGGCGTAGTCACCGGCGAATCCGTCGTTGTCTTCACCACCGATTCCTTCGCAAAGAGCGGCAACTGCAAATGGTCCATCAACGTCCTGCTCCACAAGACAGCCGACTGCCTCTATGAAGTCGTCAGCGTAGCCGCCGGCGCCGGCAGCGATTGGGACGGCACCTTCGAAGAGGATCAGATCCTTCTCGCGGTACATTCCAGCTCCAGCAATATGGACGATATCGAAACCTACCAGAACGTTCCCGGCAAACTCGCCGCCGCTGCTCTCCAGCCCGGCGACCTCATCGCCATCGTAGGCCTTGAAGAAAAAGACATCCAGCTCCTCAAGGAATACGAAGAAGGCGTTGACAAGCTCGAATACGTCAAAGAACTTGCCGCCAACATCAACAAGTTCGTCTCGTTCCAGACCAGCGCCATCGGCACCGGCACGAACGCCAACCAGAACACCTCCGTCATACTTACCGGCGTCAACTCCGCTCCCGCATACGGCTCCGTCGTACTCTACACCAGAGAAGGCTGGGGCGACACCCTCGGCGCCAACGGCGAATACGACTGGTCCGAATATTACGTATGCCAGGTCGAATACGATCACGCCAAGTATTATTTCGAAAAGAAACAGCTCATCGATCCGGACGGCGAAGGCAAAGCCGACGTTGAGATACCCGAATACGGTTTCGTGCTCATCGTTTCCAAGTATAACGAAGTAGCCGCCAACCATTTCGGCAACGTAAAAGACAACTCCAGATTCTTCGCTCACGGCCTCCGCGTTGTTCCCGATGACGACGCTACTTACGAAATTTACCGCTGCGACACCGCTCCCACCATCGACGGCGTAGTCGGCGGCGGCGAATGGAACAGCTACCTCGTCGACAATGCGGACGAAAACAACATTATGTGGGACTACTCCCAGTTCGAAGGTCTCGAATACGGCGTCACCGCCGACATTTATATGACCTATGACGACGACAACCTCTACTTCTGCGTGGTCGTCGACTCCGACAAACCCAACTACTGCACCGTTACCGAATCCGACGCGGCGTATATGTACAAATACTGCTGCATCCAGGTCAACGTTATGAACCAGTCCCCGCTTTCCGAATACGTCAGCCAGCACTATGACTACGTTGCCGACTCCACTTCCGTCAACGACGGCGTCATCCGTCAGTACGGCTTCTGCGTAAACAACGACGGCGAGACCATCAGCGTCGTGTGGATGGGCGTCGACAAGACCTTCACCGGCGAAGCCAAGGTCCTTACCGACGACGACAACACCACCGTTTACGAAGTGTCCATCCCCTGGGCCGAAGTGAATATCGACAATATCGAACCCGAAAAAGAAATATCCGTTTCGTTCTCTATCAACTACTCGCCAGAAGAAGACGCCAAGGCCAACAAGTGGAAGAACGTCAGATATCTCGACGGCGGCGGTATCATAGGCAGAAACGACTGGGTCAAGATGCCTACCGTTATCCTTCAGTGATCAAAAGGAAATAAAAATGAAATTAGGTATAAGCTTATACAGCTTTCACGCTTACGCCAACCCCGATAAACTCGGGATCAAGGGCTGCATCGACAAAGTCAAAGAGCTCGGCGCCGAAGGCGTCGACATAGTCGAAGGTCCCCGTTTCGCCACTCAGGAAGAATACGTGGCGTATGCCGCGGATATCGGCGAATATTGCCGCAAGGTCGGCATAGAAGCGTGCTGCTTCTGCGTAGGCAGCGATTTCCTCAACGGTTCAGGCGGCGATCTCGAAGCCGAGATCGCGCGTGTGAAACTCCTCGTCGACGTCGCCGCGGCATACGGCTGCAAATTCATGCGCCACGACGCGAGCGGCGGTTTCCCGCAGAACATCAAACACGGCAGATCGTTCGATAACGCGCTTCCCAGGCTCGTAAAGGGCTATAAAGCGGTTACCGAATACGCCAAAACCAAAGGCATAAAGACCTGTGTGGAAAATCACGGATTCTTCGCACAGGATGCCGAAAGGGTCGAAAAGCTCATCAACGCGGTCGACGACGATAATTTCGGCGCGCTCGTTGATATAGGCAATTTCTCCTGCGCGGACGAGTACAATCCCCGCTCCGTGGGCATTATGGCGCCGTATGCGTTCCACGCCCACGCAAAGGATTTCCACATCAAATCCGGCAACGGCGAAAACCCCGGCGACGGCTTCTTTATGTCGCGCGGCGGGAACTATCTGCGCGGCTCCATAATCGGGCACGGCGACGTTCCCGTAAAGCAGTGCGTCAACGCGCTGCGCAGAGCCGGCTACGACGGCTATCTTATGATCGAATTCGAAGGTATGGAAGATCCCATCACGGGCATTTCCGTCGGCCTTAAGAATTTGAAACGAATAGTCGGCTGAATTCAGCTTTAACGTCTGACTGCCCGCGTTTTGCGGGCAGTCAGATACCGCTTTTTAATTATGAACGACGAAAAACGCAAACTTCTGCTAAAACGAATAGTAAAGCTCGTTTGTATCGTTCTGGGCGCGGCTTTCGTGCTGTATCTGGTACTTTCGGGCGTGAGCAAATTGTTCCGCCGGAAGACGCCCACGCGCGTCGTCGACGAATCGATTCGCTTTTCATCCGCAGATTACGACGCCGACATATTCGAAGATCCGTTCTACGTCGCCAAGGAGCGCAACATCACCTGGTCCGAATACGGCGATTCCGAACTTCTGGGCCTTAATTGTCCCGAGGACCGGCGCTGGCACGGGATGGCGGACCGCGAGTATTATCTTTCCGTTGGCGAAGAGCAGGCATTTTTCCGCGATTTCATAGTCTGCCTCATCAAAGGCGACTGTACGTCCTACCCGTCGTTTTTCACCCGCAGTTTTTTCGATAACTTCACCATCCCCGATAAATTTACTCCCCAAAAGATATACGATATCTCCGTCGAGGTCGTCAACCGCAAAATGCGCGACGACGGCGTCCGCGAATCGCAGTTCATTCTGCGTTACAAAATAATGAACAACAACGGCACCTACCGCGGCGACGTCGCTTCGGACTGCGTTCGGCCGCTCGTCGTCACCGTGTGTGCGGACGCAAGCGGCGTGCTCATAGATTCCATCGTTTTTCTTGAAGGCAAAAAGACGTCTTCCAACTGATCAAAATTCAAGGGAATCCACGTTTGATGAACAACTACGAATTCGACAAAAGAAAACTGTTTTACATAATAGTGATGGCGCTGCTCGCGGTCGTACTGCTCGCGCTCGTCGTCATCGCCGGCTTCACTTCCGGCAGACATATCGACCCGCCGGCTGAATCCGCGGCGTCTGACGTCGCGTCTTCAGATTCCGTTTCCGAGCAGGGAAGTACGCCCGACGATCCCGCAGTTTCTGAAGACGAGCCCGTCACTCAGGACGTAAGCGATACATCAAGCGTCGCCGAGGAATCGCTCAACTCCGAACCCGTTTCGGAACCCGTTTCAGAAGAAAGCTCGCAAACAAGCGCAGAAGAAAGCAGCGAAGCGAGCAAAGAAGAAAGCTCTGAAGAAAGTATCGAAGTCAGCGAGGAATCCTCTGTACCCGATTTCGATCCGTATAAAATAAAGACCAGCGGCGTTTCCGCCAACGGCAAATCGTTCCCCAAAAACGCGGCAGATAACACCACCGCAGGTTTCGTTGCCATTTACAACGTCACCAAAGGCGAGTTCATATATACCAAAAACGCCACCGAAAAAGCCTACCCCGCGTCTATGACCAAGCTCATCACCGCCATGCTCGCCGAAAAATATCTCGATAAAAACGAGACCATCGTCGTGGGCAAAGAGCTCGAGCTCGTCAAGCCGCATTCCAGCCTTGCGTATCTTTACAACGGCGAAAAGCTCCCGCTCGAGACCGTGCTCGACGCGATGCTGCTTCCTTCCGGCAACGACGCCGCCTACGTGCTCGCCGTCAACGTCGGCAGAAAGATACTCGGCAACAACAAAGCGCCCCTCGCGGCTTGCTTGGACGCGTTCTGCGAGGAAGCGAACAAGTTCGTGCAGTCCATAGGCTGCAAGCACACTCACATCACCTGCCCGGACGGCTACCACGATGACGCGCACTATTCCACCGCCGGCGATTTCGCGCTCATTTCCGCCGAGGTCGTAAAGAATTATCCGCTCGTCAAAAAAGTCTGCGCCAAAAAGCACGCCAAAGACGATTATAAGCTCGAATGGGACAACACCAACAATATGCTCGACTATTCCTACGTCAACGGGCTCAAGACCGGCTGCACCAACGAAGCGGGCTACTGCATCGCACTCAGCGCCTATGCCGAGAATACCGATATCGTAGTTATAATAATGAATTGCAGCAGCACTTCCACCCGCACGTCCGACGCCAAGACGCTTTTGAGCTGCGCTTTCGGCTGGTACTGACGTCATATAAACACGCTTATATTTTGCCTTGCGCTCAAGCGCGGGCTCGATATAAAAAATTGAAAGGAGTTTTGTAATGAAACTTAGAACCATTTGCATCCTGCTTGCGCTGATCATGGCCGTTTCGCTCGTCGTCGTCTCGTGCGGCGGCAATAACGGCGATACGTCCAAAGAATCCGCATCTGCCGATATTTCCGGTCAGAGCGATAACTCTGCCGATAATTCGGAGGTGATCAGCTCCGAGGAATCACAGGCGCTCGTCCCGCATCTTGACGGCACCGGCCTCAATCTCAACGGCAAGGTGTTCAAGATCCTCGCGATGGATAACCATCAGCTGTATCAGGTCGAACAGATCTGCGGTTACTACAGACCCGAGGGCAACGAAGAGATCGAAGACGACCCCGTCAAGACCGCGATCCAGAACCGCAACAACAAGATATTGGATGAATACGGCGTCACCATCGAGGTCGAAGCCTGTGAAGGTTACGACGCGTTCGTCACCAGAGTCAAGAACGACTTCCTTGATCCCGACGTCGACTATCAGGCGTTCTGCGGCGGTTCCAACTTCCTCGCTCCCCTTACTATCGAAGGCTACACGCTCGACTTCTACGGAATGGGCGACAAATCTTATCTCGCCCTCGATGAAGAATGGTGGGATCCCGTAACTCAGGGACAGATGTCCATAGGCGGCCATCTGTTTATGATCAACGGCGACCTCCTCCTCACCGATGACGAACAGACTAAATGTATGTTCTTCAACAAGGACATCGTCGAAAACCATCTCGGCCAGAGCGTAGCATTCGAAAAGCATCCGTACCAGCTCGTCCGCGACGGCGAATGGACTATCGACAAAATGTACGAAATGATGAAAGAAGCCGCTGTCGACGGCGATAACGGCAGAATGGACTACGACGGCGCCGACACCTGGGGTCTGGTAGGCGTTTCGTTCGATACTTATATGCTCGTTATGGGTTCCGGACTTGCGCAGGTCAAAAAAGACAGCGAAGACCTTCCCGTTTTCGCTATGCGCGACGAAGCCAACAAGAACGCTTTCTTCAAAGTGTACGAAATGGTCGGCGACAAAGACCGCACCCTGTTCGTGGAAGACTACTTCCGCTGGGACGATGCCGAAGGCAAAGTCGTCACTCAGCAGTTCTACAACGGCAAAGCGCTCTTCATGACCGGCTCCATTCAGAACATAAGCGGCGACGCGCTCCGCAACGCCGAGATCCACTACGGCATACTTCCTATGCCCAAGTATAACGACGCACAGGAAAACTATTCCTCCACCGTCAACCCCTATCACTTCGGCATTCTGTGCATCCCCGCGTGGGTGACCGAAGACGAACTGCCCGAGATCACCTTCACGCTCGAAGCTATGGCTTATCTCGGCAACAGGGACGTTACCAGAGAATACTACGACAGGACCCTCAAGCTCAAACGTTTCCAGGACGACGACGACTCTTCCGAGATCCTTGACATCGTCTTCAGAAACCGTCTCGTCGATATCTCCGTTATATTCAACTGGGCGGACTGCATACAGTATTACAACCAGCTGCGCAGTTCCGGCAGCGATAATGTCGAATCGTTCCTCCAGGGCAAAGAAGGCGCTTTCAATGCCGCTATGGAACAGACGATCCAGAACTTTATGGATCTCGACCAGTAACGTAACTTTTAAAAGAGTACCCCGTTTTTTCGGGGTACTTTTTTTATTCATTTTTGCTTTATTGTGTTGCTAAAAGCAAAAGTTTGTGGTACAATGGACCGGGGTGAAAAATATGGCAAACAGACTCACAAGCGTTTCGGTAAATAATACGCTCAAAGCCGAAGATTACGCGTCGCTTCACAGCGCCGGGATCGACTGCGTAGAGATATCTATGCTCGACTATATGTACGACACTCTCGATATTGACGAGGTCGTGCGGCTCGCTTCCAAGGCGGGCGTAAAGGTGCGCAGCTTCCATCTGCGCTTCTATCCGTTCTTTAATATCGATATTTCCAATACCGACGAAGAGAAGCGTATCTACGCCGTGGAATATCAGAAAACGTTTATAAAAAAGGTGTCCGCCGCCGGAGTCCGTATATTCGTCATCCATCCAAGCGGCGAACCCATAGCCGACGCAGACCGCCCCGCAAGGATCAACGCTGCCAAGCGTTCGCTCAAAGAACTTGCGGAATACGCGGATAAGTTCGGTTCGGTGCTTGCGGTCGAAGACCTTCCGCGCACCTGCTTGGGCAACTGCTCGCAAGAGCTGCTCGACCTCATATCGGTCGACAGCCGCCTGCGCGTCACGTTCGACGTGAACCATCTGCTTAAAGAAACGCACCGCGAATTCGTTCACGCCGTGGGCAAATATATCGTCAACACCCATTTTTCGGATTACGATTTTATCGACGAGCGCCACTGGATGCCCGGAGAAGGCGATATAAACTGGGTCGAGCTTATGGATCTGCTCGACGAAGCGGGGTACAAAGGGGCGATCAATTACGAGATCAACCGCGATAAAGAAGCGCGCTTCCTCACCCGCGAACGCAAAATAGAATATACTGACATAAAGAAAAATCACATAGCTCTCGAAACGCGTGCTCCTCTCGAAACGTTCTGCACCCGTCTGCCGGTATGATACGCGTAAAGAATATCGTCCTGCCTCTGGGTTACACGGAACGCGTATGCGAAAAAACGCTGCGCGCTCTGCTCGGCTGCGGGGACGGAGAAAAGCTTGAATATACTCTCGCGCACAGGTCGCTCGACTGCCGCGGAAGGCGCGAGCCGCGCTACGTCTGCACCTTCGACGTTTCGGCCGAGCGCGAAGAAGTTTTATACGAACACGCCGTCAGAAACGGCGCGGAATGCGTGTATCCGTATACCGCGCTTCGCTACGCTTTTCCGCCTGTTTCCGGCGTCAAAACAAAAAAGCCCGTAGTCGTCGGGTTCGGCCCTGCTGGGATATTCTGCTCGCTTATGCTTGCCGAAAGCGGTCTGTGTCCCGTTATAATCGAGCGCGGCGACGATATCGATACCCGCGCGCGCAAGACCGAACGCTTCTTCAGGACCGGCGAACTGGATACCGAAAGCAACATACAGTTCGGCGAAGGCGGCGCCGGCGCTTTTTCAGACGGCAAACTCACAACGCTTATTAAAGACAAAGACGCGAGATGCGCTTATATCCTGCGCCGTTTCGTCGAATTCGGCGCGCCCGGGGATATACTGTACGCGTCTCACCCGCATATCGGGACCGACGTGCTGCGCGGAGTTATCAGGAATATGCGCGAGCACATCAAAAAATGCGGCGGCACGTTCCGTTTCGGCTCACGTTTCGAATCGGTGCTTTCCCAAAACGGCGCGCTATGCGGCGTAAAGCTCGCAAACGGCGAAGTTATCGATACCGATACCGTTTTTCTGTGCGTGGGTCATTCGGCGCGCGACGTGTTCCGTTCGCTTCACGCAAGCGGCGTTACGCTCGAACGCAAGCCGTTTTCGGTCGGCGTGCGTATCGAACACCTGCAATCGGCGATAAACAAAGCGCGTTATCACTCGTACGCGTGCGACGAACGGCTCCCCGCCGCGGAATACAAGGCGGCGGTCCATACGCCTAACGGCAGGACTCTTTACACGTTTTGTATGTGCCCGGGCGGCTACGTCACCGCCGCGGCGAGCGAAGAAGGCGGAGTCGTCACCAACGGAATGAGTTTCCGCGCGCGCGACGGCAAAAACGCCAACTCCGCGCTGCTCGTGAGCGTGGAACCGCGCGATATCGCGGATGGCGATCTGTTTGCCGGCATAGAATTCCAAAGAAAACTCGAACGTTCGGCGTTCCAACTCGGCGGCGGCGGATATAAGGCGCCGGCGCAGCTCTACGCCGATTTCGCCAAAGGCGTCAAAACTCGCGCGTTCGGTTCGGTAGAACCTACATATCCGCGCGGCGTCACGCCGACCTGCCTCAAAGACGTGCTTCCGCCGTTCGTCCGTCAGACGTTGGCGCAGGGGATACCCATGATAGATAAACTCATACCCGGCTTTGCTTCTCCCGACGCGGTGCTCACCGGCGTCGAAAGCCGCAGCACATGTCCGCTCAGGATAGTTCGCGGCGAGGATATGCAGTCTTCGCTCAAAGGGCTGTATCCGGTCGGCGAAGGCGCCGGCTACGCGGGCGGGATAATGTCGGCGGCTGCCGACGGCATTAAATGCGCCGAATCCTACGCAAGATCAGGAGGTCACAGATGATTCAGTTCAAGATCGCTTCACCGCTTTTCAAATTGCGCTCAAGTACGCGCTTCGAGGATATCCCGGTCACAGATTCGTTCAAGACCGTCAAAAACCGCGCGGCGGCGTTCCAGATAATGCTGCTTTCCGATTCCGACTGCGCCGTCAGATGCGGAGACGAACTGTATTTTCCGCAGCATTGCGGCGGCTTTGAATACCGATTTGAAATAGTTTCGGACTACAACGTCAATGTATATCCGGAAGGTATGATCCCCGACGACGTCGGCGAATGCGCAGATATACTGCTTTCGCAGAAGTTCTGCGACGTACCGGCAGGGAAGATATGCGCATTCTGGGCAGATGTTGACATAACTAAAAATTCCAAAAGCGGGAAATGCGTTCTAAAAGTCTACCGTTCTTCTATGTTTACTGACGAAGAACTGTTTTACGTAACTGAAATACACTTCGAAGTGGTTGACATAATCCTTCCCGATGCGCACGAATTCAAATTCTATCTCGATCTCTGGCAGCATTCGTCGAATCTCGCGCGCAAGCACGAAACGCCTCTGTTTTCGGAAGAGCATTTCGAAGTGCTCGAAAGCTACGTCAAATCTCTCGCATATCTTGGGCAGAAAGCCGTAACCGTCGTCGTGTCCGAGATCCCGTGGTCGGGCCAGAGCTGCGCCAAAGCGGAAGAAAAAGCGAATATGTTCGAATACTCTATGATCCGCGTGACCAAGCGCGCAAACGGCAGATTCGAATACGATTACTCCGCGATGAAGCGTTATATCGACCTCTGTTTCGTAAACGGCATAGATAAAGAAATATCCGTTTACGGCCTTGTCAACGTGTGGAACGGCGACCCGGAGCACGGGTTCAAAAAGCCTGCTCCGCGGTACCCCGACGGCATTCGCATAAGGTATTACGACGAAAGCACGGGCGTATATAAGTTTATGCGCCGCGCAAAGGATATTGATAACTACATCCGCGCGCTCGAGCGCTATTTCATACGCGAACGCCTTATAGATAAGGTCCGCATAGCGGCGGACGAACCGGCGGATATCGAAGCGTACCGCCGCTCCGTCACCCGGCTGCATAAGGCGGCGCCGTCTTTCGTTATGAAAGCCGCCATCAACCACGCGGAATTCATCCCCGAATTCGGCGACGTTATATCCGATTTCGTGCCGTTCATTTCGTGCGTGTCATCGCAGTACAAGACTATCCAAAACTATTTAGGCACGCCGGGAAAACGTTTCCTGTGGTACGTCTGCTGCTACCCGCATTACCCGAACACGTTCTTAAAGAACGAACTGTGCGAAACTCTGTTCCTCGCAGTCCTCACTTCGTTTATGGGGTTCGACGGCTTCCTGCGCTGGAACTACACCGTGTTCCCTGACGACCCGCGCGCCAGCGTAAAATACGCGAATTTTCCTTGCGGCGACGTGAACTTCGTCTATCCGTCGCGCGGAGGAAGGGTACTGCTTTCGCTCAGATACAAAGCGATGCGGCACGCCGCCGAGATGTTTGAGCTTTTGTGTACGGCAAAAGAAAAAGCGACAGACGCCGAAATGCGCGCCATCTACGCTCTCGTTATGCGCACGTTCGATATAGAAACGTATTTTACGCCGGATCACGTGCTCGAAAAAGAAAAAGTGCTTTCGTGCGATATAAACGACTATATATCTTTCGAAAGCAAATTATACGATATCATCCGGAGGTGACGAAAAAAGTATGGAACAGATCCACAGATCCGTACTGTCAAATTTCGCGCTTGTGTCAAAGCCGCTGACCAGCGAACGCTACGGCAGCGGGCATATCAACCAGACGTTTCTGGTGAAATGCGAAAACGGCGCGTGCTATATACTCCAGAAAATAAACCAGCGCGTATTCACGCGGCCCGATCAGCTGATGCACAATATCTGCGCGGTGTGCGACCATATCGCGTCTCGGAACCCCGATCCGCGTTCGCATATGACAGTCGTACGCACCGGCGAAGGCTCGCCGCTCTATTTCGACGGCGAAGGCTACTGGCGCGTGTACGAATTCGTAAAAGACAGCATCTGCCTCGACAAAGCCGAATCGGCGGAAGATTTTTATCAGTCCGCCTGCGGATTCGGCAGCTTTCAGCGTATGCTTTCGGATTTCGACGCGTCGGTACTGCACGAGACTATAAAGGATTTCCACAACACCCCCAAGAGGTACGAAAACTTTATAAAAGCGCTCGAAAAAGATCCTCTCGGCAGAGCCAAAAACGCAAAGGAAGAGATCGCCTTCGCGCTTTCCCGGCAAAAGTACGCCTCGGTTTGCACCGACGCTTACAAGGCGGGCAAACTTCCGCTGCGCGTCACGCACAACGACACCAAGCTCAACAACGTCCTGCTCGATAAAACCACCCGCAAGGCGCTGTGCGTCATCGACCTCGACACCGTTATGCCGGGGCTTTCTATCAACGATTTCGGCGATTCGATCCGTTTCGGAGCCAGCAGCGCCGTTGAAGACGAACCGGATCTCAGAAAAGTCCGCTTCGTCCCCAAGCTTTACGCCACTTACGCAAAGGGCTTCATTTCATCCTGCGGCGGCTCGCTTACGCAAGATGAACTGCGTATGCTCCCGTGGGGCGCGATACTGATGACGCTCGAATGCGGAGTGCGCTTCCTTGCAGATTATATCGAAGGCGACGTTTATTTCCACATAAGCAAGCCCGAACACAATCTGCTGCGCGCCCGAACTCAGTTCAAACTGGTGCGCGATATGGAAGAAAAACTCGACTGGATGACGTCCACGGCTCTTTCGTTTTAGAACATAAGAATACGCCTTTGCGCATTTATGGATGCGTAAAGGCGTTTTTTTATTGGCGATACGTTATCGCAATATAGCCCGTAGCGGCGAAATCTTTGCTTCCGCATTCAAGTTCGTAGCCGTTTTCCGTAAAGACCGAAGGATCGCAGTCGCATACGGCGGCGGCGAATATGCCGTAACGCACCGACGCGCGTTTGAACTGTAAATTAAGCGCGTAATGCCACGCCGGAAGATCCGGCACGCCGTCGCGGCACGGCAGCGGAAACGCTAAAAGTTTTTTGCGCCCTTCCGGCAGAATCTGCTTTCGCTTTGCGCGTTTGAATCCTCGGGCGCCCGCCGCGGCGAGCCCCAAACGGAACGCGGCTGCGTCCGTATACGCGCGTTCCGGCGCGGGAGCGTCGTAGAAAACCGACGGCGAATTAAGAGTTGCAAGCTTTGAAAACACGGCTAAACATCCGGCTCTGTAATCGTCCGCGCTGCGGATCGCACGCTTTAAACGACTGTTCTGACCGGTCAGCTCGTACAACGAGCCTTTAAGGTATTCCTCGCCGCTTTTCAAGAACGTCACGCTGCCGTCGCAGGTGACGATACCGCATTCGCAAAGACCGGAAGTGTATTTTTCGTATTTTTTCATACTCGCTCGCGTGATATCCGCAGGGAGCACGAAAAACGTGTTTTCGGCGATATCGCTCACCGAATCGCCCCCGGCGAGAGTGACGTCAACGCAGAATCCCGCGCACTTTTCGCAAAGCGAAGCAAGGGACGTTACGCATCTGTTCGGCTTCACGCCAAGCCGTTTCGGATCTGTCACGCTCTGCGCACGCCAGATCACGTCGCCGGGGAGGAAGCGCGACTCTTTGTCGCGGCACGCAAAATATTCGTCCATACGGCAAACGCGGATCTCGCCGTCCTTGCCGCAAACGTGCGGAAATATGCGGTCCGCGACGGCGTAAAGCGTTTCGTCGGCAAACGATGCAGCGGTGAATCCCGCCAAAAGACGGCCGATATCCCCGTGTTCGGAAAACAGGTCGCGTATATCTTCGGTCATTTTATTTCCTCACATATGAGCGCGCCGTCGAACCCCGTGACGACGCATTGAACGTATTCGCCCGCCGCTTTGTTTGAATTTGCGGCGCAGGCTTCCATAAACCCGCCGGTGTGGCCGCACGCGCGGGAATTTTCGTTCTTTTCAATAAGCAATTCTACTTTTTTGCCGAGCAGCGAACGCGCGATATCGCGCTTGTTTTGCTCCGACTGTTCTATTATAGCCGCGTTGCGCGCCTTTTTGACCTGTTCCGGCACCTTGCTCGGCATCGTCGCCGCCTCGGTGAACGGACGAGGTGAAAACGGGAACGCGTGCACGTGCATAAGACGCGCCTCTTTTACAAAACGCAGGCTTTCTTCAAAATCGCTTTGCGTTTCGCCCGGGAAACCGGATATCATATCGGCGCTTATCATTATCTCGGGGATCTCGGAATATAACGTATCCACGACTTCGTAAAGCTTTTTTTTGCCGTACGGGCGGCGCATCGCCTTGAGCACGCCGTCGCTCGCCGACTGGACCGAAAGGTGCAGATGCCTGCAGAAAGCCGGAGTCTCTTTTATTATGCGCACAAAATCTTTTGTAACGGTGTTGGGGTTCAAAGACCCCAAGCGTATGCGCTTCACGCCTTCGATCTCAGCCGCCTTTTTTATAAGCCTTCCAAGCGCCGTAGAGCCGTAATCCGAAACTTCTATCCCCGTGAAAATGAGCTCCGAAACGCCGTCTTGAATAAGCCTTTCGCATTCGGCGAGGATATCGCTTTCGCTTCGGTTATAGGACCTTCCGCGCAGTTTTGGGATAACGCAGTACGCGCATCTTCCGTTGCAGCCGTCTTCGATTTTTACATACGCGCGGTAGCGCTCGTTGGGGAGCGCCCCTGTAGTGCCGATATTCAGAAGCTCGTATGATGCTTTGATCCGGTATTCCGCAGACGCGCCTTCGCAGATCTCAAAGATCCTGTCGCGCATACTGCAACCGCCGCACCACATCACGTTCGCGGGCATATTCCCGGTAAGTCGGCAAAGTTCGCCGTAACAGCCGGTGACTATCACCCCGGCGCTGCAGCGCGAGGCGCGCGATATGGCGTTGCGCGATTTCTTTTCGCTTTCTTTTGTAACGGCGCAGGTGTTTATTATGCAGAAATCGCACTTTTTGCCGAAATCGACCTCGGCGTAACCGCCGTTTATGAACGTTTCCCGTATCGCCTGGATCTCGTACTGGTTGACGCGGCAGCCGAGCGAGCAGAAAGACACCGTTTTCATAAATCGTTTTCTCCTGCGGCATTTTCGAGCGCCGAGATATATTCGGGCTCCGTAAGGTTTTCGTTTATATATTCCATAAGCGCTTTTGCCGAAATGTTCTTGGGTATCCCTAAGACAGCGCAAAGCGAAGCGCGCAGGGCCGCGCTGCCCGCGGACCCCGTAAGTTTGTCGGCATAAGCGCGCGCCGGCGTGAGGAATGCTGCCTTTTCGTTATTTTCGGGCAGGGAATACGGCAGCAGCAGATTGTAGAGCGTGTCTTCGTCGGTGCTTTCCACGCCCAGCACGCCTTCCTTGCACACGTGATTGCGGCGGCTGTCCGACCCTACCACCGCCGGAGCGTAGACGTTTATTATTCTTATATTACCAAGCAGCGTCTTCAGTTTTCCGCGTATAAAAGTCCCCGCGTTGTCCGGGTCTGTAAGCAGGATAAGCCCTTCCTTGCCGCTCGCTTTGAGCAGAGAAATCGTTTCCGCGCTGTTGAACGCCGAAAAACCGTTCAGCACTATGATCGGGGAAGACACCACGTTCGCAACGCGTATCTTATCGTACTTTCCTTCTACTACGACCGGGTACGAAAGCTTCAGTTTACTTCTTTGCATAAGACATTATCCTGTAAAGCGTTATCTCAATGACCGTATACGGGTCCGAAGCACCGGCCTTGACTTCGGCGTCGCATCTGCGGCATTCGGCGAGCGACTTCGTAATCGTTTCGGGCGAAAAATTCTTCATCGCGTTGAAAACGCGGTTGTACTGCCAGTCGGCCATCCCCAGCGCCTTTTTCACTTCGGCGGGCGGGACCCCGGTGCCGAGCGCCTTTTTGACTGCGGCCATATCGGTGAAATAGTTCGCCACGGTGCCGGAGATGACTTCGGGCGGAGTTTTGGCAAAAACCAGACCGTCGTAGACCTTCTTGAGCCGCGACGCGTCGGCGACGCCGAGACAGTTGACGATATCGTAAAGTTTGTAATCGTAATTCTCGCAGCACACCAGCTTGACGTCGTCAACGTCCAGCGCTTTGCCGTTGTAATACGAGCAAAGCTTTTCTATTTCGCCGTTCAATATATACATATCGCTGCCGCAGTATTCGGGCAGGAACTCCGCGCCGCGGCGCGTGATCTCGGC
>JAEEGL016741112.1_pt1 | contig 37061 bp, 39 predicted proteins | sample 9134231 | NCBI WGS metagenome assembly JAEEGL01 (sample SAMN16246548, study PRJNA631951) | gut metagenome | biome: gut microbiome; feature: rumen; material: fiber-attached | host: Bos | place: Iran: Karaj | collected 2018-10 | reverse complement strand
TCTTATTATTGGTTTATTAGTAGGAACTGATATAACATACATGTTATAAATATCACGGAATTCTTCTTCTTCTGTTTTAGCAGTACCAGTCATACCAGAAAGTTTATTATACATTCTAAATAAGTTTTGGAATGTAATAGTAGCAAGTGTTTTAGTTTCTTGTTGAATCTTAACACCTTCTTTAGCTTAAAGTGCTTGGTGTAATCCATCACTAAAAGCTCTACCTGGCATTAAACGACCTGTAAATTGATCTACTATAACTATCTTTCCATCTTTAACTACATAATCTACATCTACTTTTTGTGAATAATTTGCATGTAGTGCTTGATTAATAAAATGTACAAGTGTTGAATTATTAACATCATATAGATTATCTACATTAAAGTATTTTTCTGCTTTTTTAACTCCTTCTTCAGTAAGATTTGTTCTTTTTAATTTTGCATCATATACTATATCATTAATGCTATTTAATGATTTAGCAAATCTATCTGCATCAATATACAAATTCTTATTTTCAAGGAATCCTCCAGAAATAATAAGTGGCGTACGAGCTTCATCGATTAAAATTGAGTCTACTTCATCGACAATTGCATAATTAAGACCACGTTGTTGAACTCTATCTTCTTTTCTAATAGCCATATTATCACGAAGATAATCAAATCCTATTTCATTATTAGTAGAGTAAAGTATATCTTTATCATATTCTGCTCTTTTTTCTTCAGGACTCATATCACGAAGATTAAGTCCTACAGAAACCCCTAAAAATTCATGGATTGCACCCATCCATTTAGAATCACGTTCTGCTAGATATTCGTTAACTGTTACAATATGAACACCTTTTCCCTCAAGTGCATTTAAATAAGCAGGCATAACTGATGTTAAGGTTTTACCTTCACCAGTTTTCATTTCTGCTATGTTACCATAGTGAAGTGCTAAACCACCTATTAACTGTACAAAGAAAGGTTTTTCACCAATTACTCTATAACAAGCTTCTCTTGCAGTAGCAAAAGCCTCAATAATAATATCATCAAATGTTTCTCCATCTTGAAGTCTTTTCTTAAATTCTTCTGTTTTTGCCTTTAATTCATCATCGCTTAATTTTTGATACTCTTCATCAAGTGCATCAATACTAGTAGCTATTTTTTCAAATCTTCTAAGCTCTCTTTCATCAAAATCAAATACTTTCTTTAAAAATGACATAACATCATCCCCTCAATATATTATTTTATCATTAAAACACATAAAATTAAAGAATAAAAACATGTTTTATATCTCTATTTAGTGACTATTAAATATTATAACAGAAAACATAATAAAAAAAAAGGAATTATTTCATTAATTCCTTAATAAACATCTATAGTCTAATTCCAAAAACTAAAGACTGTGTAACTAACAATGAATACTAACAAAACTAAAGCTACTGTAGCAAATAAAATTAATGTATCTGTAGTTCCACTTTTCCACACTGACGGTTCTAGATCACTTAAACCATTAAAAACTTTGTGCTCAGAGTCAGAAACTGCAGATGATGAACTAGTACTTGGAGTAGAAAAAGGATTTTCTCTAGCTAAAGTTCTAGTTTGTCCTTGACTTGCACCACTTTCAATAGTTTTTATACTATCATCTATAACAGATGTATTTTGAGGCATAGTTTTAGCAACATCAGCTGCCACTTTCTTTGTGCCTTCTAATAAAACTTGTTCAGCAACTGAAAAATGATCTTTTCTTCTACCCATTGTTATCACCACCTAGTGCCATATCTTCTGCCTTACGAACTATTACTTTAGTAATTCTTTGCATTTGTTCATCATTTAAATCATATAACTTAAGCGCTTCTTTTACCTCGCCTTTTATAGTATCAGTAAAATTAGATTTATAATAATCTGCAAAAGATGTTTCATAATCCATTCTTCTAAACACTCCAACAAAGAAATCTTGAAGCCACTCTGGAACCATACTCATATATGTATCAAAGTTTTCAAGTACATTTAAATCACTCATAATGGCACTACCATCTTCAGATACATACCATCCTAAAATCATAAGTGCTAGTGACACTCTTTTATGCTCCTTTGAACTTTTTCTATCCGCTACAAGACTAACACCCGTATTAATTCCAGCTACAGTCTTATCATCATCACTAAATAAAGTATCAGGAAGTACAATTTCTCCGTTTACAGTGTTTATTTTAATTTCATCAAGGTTTATTCTTATGATATTTCTTTCCTCTTTATCAATAGCCTCACTTACCTTTTTCATTAGACGACAAAAAGTATGAATTTTAACATTAGAAAATTCATCTCTTCTATCAATAAATTGTCTAAGAGAAATAATGCTATCCGCCATATCATAGACCACCTATCATAAACATTATAGCATAAGGTTATGAAAATAAAAGGCTTTTTTCCATTTTTTTACGGATTCTAAGTAAAGTGTTGTCAACTTTTTTGACGTTAATTTCAAGTAAAGAAGCTATATCTTTATAGGAAAATCCATTATATCTCAATTCAAAGATTTGAGACTCTATAAAACTTAAACTATTTTTAAACTCAATAATACTGTTAGAAAATTCATACTCATCATAAGAATCAGATATATTAAATTTAGATTCAAATATATCTAAATTATCATAGTTTTCCACTTCCATATAATTATAACAATCAGGAGTATTAATTGCCTTTCTTATTTTACTGAGAATCATTCTCTTTAAACAAAGAAGCAAATATGTATAAAATAAAATATCCCTATTATAATCAAATTTATCTAAAACAACACAAAAAGTAATTCTGCATTGCTGCATCAAATCTTCAACATCGACACCTTTATGTTTATACATTTTGACAAAAGAATAAGAAAGCTTTCTAAAAACTGGTTCATACTTATTAAGCAAAACACTAAAAGCTTCCTCATCTTCTTTTACCATATAAATAAGTTCATAATCGTTATATTCCATAAAACCTCCTATAAGCCTCTTTGTCTAACCACCTCATAAATAATTATTCCAGCAGCAACTGAAGCATTCAAACTTTCTTGCTTTTCACTCATAGGAATTGAAATAATGTAATCTGACGATTTTTTAACTAATTCACTAACACCTTTTCCTTCATTACCTATTACAATAGCAACGTTACCATCGTATTTTAATGAAGTATACACCTCACCATTCATATCACTAGCATAAATCCAGTAACCTTTATCCTTTAAATAGTTAATAGACTGATTTAAATTAGTAACCATACAGATATTCATATTAATAGCAGCACCAACACTTGTTTTCATAACTGTTGAATTAACAGAAACACTCCTGTCTTTAGGAATAATTATTCCAGATACATTAGCAGCTAAACAGGTCCTAATAATTGCCCCAAAATTATGAGTATCTTCTAAATGATCAAGTATAACAATTAAACCACCTTCAGTAATAATATCATCAATATCACAATATTTATAATCCCCAACATCCATAATTATACCTTGATGATTTTCGTTTGCAAGTTCATCTAATTGAAACTTCTTACAAAAATGTGGTTTAATTTTAAAATTATCTATAAGAGAAATTAATTTTTTATCATCAAAATTGACATCTAAATATAACGTTTTAACCTTTTTAAATTTTTTTAAATATTCATAACAACTATTTTTACCATATACAAGCATAATTATTATAACCTCACAGTTCTTTTATATAATCAAACACCAAATTTAAACGTTTTTTATCATTTAAATACAAAAATCCTATCAAAATTTCAAAGGCTGTAGCATATTTATATGTAATCATATCACAATTTTTGGGACTTTTATGTGTTTTTATATTACGACCACGTCGCACTAAATCAAGTTCTGATTCATTAAGAATCCCGTTTTTTGTTAATATATCAAGAAAATATGCCTGCCTTTTAGCAGTAACAAACTCTAACGTCAATGATTGTAAATCATTAAGTTTAGAAACATTTTTTGAAATAATATATTCTCTAACTAAAAGTTCAAAAACTGCATCGCCTAAAAAAGATAGTTGATATAAACTCATAATATCACCTATCCCTAGTAGCACTTAAAATAAGTCTAACTATTTCAAGCACCGTCGTAATCAAACTAGCTACATAAGTAAGAGCTGCTGCTACAAGCACCTTACTAGCACCTTCTTTTTCAGAAGCAGTTAATAATGACATTTTTTCTATATTAATCATTCCTCTTGTTGAAGCATCAAATTCTACTGGCAAAGTTACAAGCTGAAATAGTAATATTGTTGATAACAACGCTATACCAATATAAAAAAGTTCAGTAAGTTGCCCAAATAGACCAATCCCTATAGCAAGATATCCTATTTTAGAACAAAAGTTAACAACAGGCACAAGTCTTGATCTAATTTTTATAAGAGTCATTCCTTCTTTATGTTGAACAGCATGACCACATTCATGAGCTGCAATTGCTACAGAAGCAATAGTGGTGCCATGAAAAACATCAGAAGATAATCTTACCACATTCGCAGTTGGATCAAAATGATCAGATAAATAACCTTGTGTTTCAACAATATATATGTTCTCAAGGCCATGCTTTTTCAATATTTTTTGAGCTACATCAAAACCAGAAAGTTTTTTCTTGTTCTCAATCTTAGAATACTTATCATATCTTGCCTTAATAAGTAACTGAGCAAAACCAGATATACCAATAGAAGCCAGCAAAAGCAAATATATAAACATCATAATATCACCTACACAATCTCATATTTAGTACCTTCTTTAGTATCAATCAACTTAATACCAGAAGATAATAATTCATCTCTTATAGAATCTGCTAAAACAAAATTCTTTTCCTTTTTAGCAGTATTTCTTTCTTCTATTTTAGAATTTATATAATCATCAGATAAAGAAGATTCCTTTTTAATAGGTTTTAATAAATCAAGACCTAAAACTTTATCGAATTCACCAACAACAAATCTTTTAGAAGCATCGTTTAAATCAGATTTCAAGACGTCATATAAACATGTAATCATCATTGAAGTATTTAAATCATTCTCTATTGCAGATTTAAAACTATCAATATATTCTTCTGTACCAGAAACAGCACCAGATTCTTCTAAAGACAAAACCTTGTTTTTTAATTTATCAAGTGTCTTTGCAGAATTATCTAAAACATCCCAAGTAAACAAAAGCGGATTACGATAATGAGAAGATAAACAAAGCATTCTATAGGCTAAAGGATCATATCCTTTTTCTTCCAAAGTAGAAACTGTCAAGAAATCCCCTTTACTTTTACTCATTTTGCCTGTTTCGTCATTTAGATACGCAACATGAAACCAATAATTACACCATTTATGGCCTAAAAACGCTTCACTTTGAGCAATTTCGTTAGTATGATGAGGAAATATGTTATCAATACCTCCACAATGAATATCAAGCTTTTCCCCAAGATGTTTCATAGCTATACAAGAACATTCTATATGCCACCCTGGATATCCAAGTCCCCAAGGAGAATCCCACTTAAGCTGTTGATCTTCAAACTTTGATTTAGTAAACCAAAGTACAAAATCAGTCTTATTTTTTTTATTTAAGTCTACTTCCACATCATCACGAACCCCTTCAAGAAGAGAATCGTTAGTATGATTAGTAAGAACATAATAATCACTAAGTTTTGATGTATCAAAATATATATTTTCTCCCGATTTATAAGCATAACCTTTATTTAAAAGAATTTCTATCATATTAATGTATTCATCTATTAAATTTGTGGCTGGTTCTATTATTTCAGGCTTTCTAATATTTAACTTAGAACAATCCTCAAAAAAAGCTTTTGTATAAAAATCAGCAATTTCCATAACTGTTTTGTTTTCTCTTTTTGCACCTTTAACCATCTTATCATCACCAGTATCAGCATCACTAGATAGATGGCCCACATCTGTTATATTCATAACCCTTTTTACTTTATATCCTAGTAATTCAAAGGATTTTTCTAGAACATCTTCCATTATATATGATCTAAGATTTCCTATATGAGCATAATGATATACTGTAGGGCCACAAGTATACATTCTTACAATACCTTTTTCATTAGGAACAAATTCTTCTTCCTTTCTAGTTAAAGTATTATACAATCTCATCTAATCACTCTCCTAAACGTTTAAGAACAACTTCTTTTCCAAGAAGATATAGTGTATCAGGAAGTTCTGGTCCATGCATTACTCCTGTAGTTTTAATACGAATAGGCATATAAAGCATCTTACCTTTTACATTAGCTTTTTCTTTCGTATTATTAATAGCTAAAGCAATATTATCTACTGACCAATTTGATATACTCTCTATTTCTTTTTTAAATACTTCTAAAGTATTATCAACACCTTCTTCTTCCATGAATGAAACGCATTCTTCATCAAAACTAATACTATCTTCAAAGAACATTTTAACTTCATTAATTATTTGTCTACCATAACTTATATGAGTTTGATATATTTTAACCAAATGACGAATCCATTCTTCATCTTTGCTTTCTACGGGATAAATTGATTTTAAAAACGGATAAATAAACTTATAATAATCTTCAAAAGGCATATTCTTTATATAAATAGAATTAAACCAATTAAGTTTTTTAACATCATATTGACTTGAAGATTTGCTAATCCTTTTAGGATCAAATGTTTTTATCAACTCATCCATACTAAATACTTCTTGATTGGTCTCAGGACTCCATCCTAAAAGCACTAAATAATTAACTATAGCAGCTGGTAAATAACCATCTTCATATAAATCCATAAAGGAAGCATCACCATTTCTTTTACTTAGCTTTGTACCATCTTCACCTAACACCATGGCAACATGTGCATACGCTGGCTTTTCCCAACCAAATGCTTCATATAATAAATTATATTTCGCAGTTTGGTCTAAATATTCCTTACCACGTACAACTACATTAATATCCATTAAATGATCATCAACAACATTAGCAAAATTATATGTTGGATATCCATCTGATTTTATTAATATTTGATCTTCAAGAACACTATTATCTATAACTATATCTCCATATACTATGTCAGAAATAACAGTTTCTCCTTCTTTAGGCATAGCTTGTCTAATTACATATGGTTCTCCTGCTTCTATTCTTTGTAAAGCTTCTTCTTTTGATATATTTTTACAATGACCATCATACATAAAAGCTTGTTTATTTAATCTACAAACTTCACGTAGTTTTTCAAGCCTTTCCTCAGTACAAAAGCAATAATATGCTGCTCCTTTATCTACAAGCTCTAATGCATATTTTTTATATAAATCTAATCTTTCACTTTGAATATATGGACCATATTCTCCTTCATTTAAAGGCCCTTCATCTATATCGAATCCACATATTTTAAGAGTATCATAGATAAAATCTACTGCTCCTTCAACTTTTCTAGTTTGATCAGTATCTTCTATTCTAAGAATGAAATCCCCATCATTATGTTTTGCTATTAAGTATTCAAAAATTGCAGTTCTTAAATTACCAATATGCATATAACCAGTAGGAGATGGAGCAAATCTAGTTCTTGTTTTAGTCATATAAATCACCTGCAACTATTATAACAAATCTTTAAAGTTTATTAAAGACTAAAGCCCAAGTTTCTTGATTTTTCTACTACTTTATGATATAATACAACACGTTTCCAAAAAGGGGGAGAATATAATGAGTGATTTAGCTAACAAAAACAAAAGAGATGTTTTTCAAAAATTTATTCACAAAGACGTATTTAGTGTGCATCCACAAATGCCAAAACAAATACCTTCTCTTACTATTATTTGCAGTTATGATAGATATGAGGATTTGTTTGAATTACTTGATAAATTACAAAAAAATTATCCTTTATCTATAACCTTGTATGATGAAGAGCGTACAGTAACCAATAAGAGTTATGGTAACATACAAGAATTAATAAGAATTTTAAACAATAAAAGAATTAATAAATTAGACATACATATGTCAGATGAAACCATGCCTTTATATAATTTAGCAATGTATAGAAGAGGATGGATTCACTCAGATAAAACAAAGTTATTTTTATCGATAGATAGACATCCATTGCAAGAAAAAAAACTAAATTTAAAATACGCCACAGGGCAAATAATGTTACCTGAAGAAAAACTATTATGGGTACCACAACATACTTTGCATGAGCTTGATGATCGTATTGCTCCAAGAGTATTTGAAGAAACTAAAAAACTTAAAAAATTCTTAAACTATTACAACAAAGAAATAAAAAGACTTTATAGATATCAAGAATTAACAGATATAGAAAAAACTCTTATAGTTTATGATAACTTAAGAGGAAGCATAAAATATGCTATGGAAAGAACAATGGTACCTACTACAACAGGAATTCGTACTGTAATTAAAGATGAAAATGATTGGCAATCAAGACCATATGGAACTTTAGAACACAAAAGAGGTGTATGCGAAGGGCAAGCAAGATTAATGGTCTGTATGTTAAATAACCCAGAAATGATGGTTGATGCCTGCACAATAAATGGTCAAATACCAAGTGGTGAAAGACACACATGGGTAGGAATACATACAAATGATAGATTATATGAATGCTGTACAACTATGCAAGGTCCATTTAAAAATTTAAAAAATAAAGGTTATGAACCAGATGAAAATGAACAATATATAAAAGCTTATAAAAGAGATTTTTTAACAGATCTAGAATATACAAAAGCATGTGAAGGAGTACTACGAAAAAAAAGATAAAACAGAGAATCAAACATTCTCTGCTTTTTTTATGCTTTCTATTTTAATTTTATTTAAACCAAGTCCAATATTTTCAATAATTAGATTTTCGATATTGTTTTGGATAATTGATTTAATCTTCCTAGCACCAAATATATTATACTCACACATATCTATTATTTCAGAAACTATCTTTCTTGAAAAAGAAATCCAAACCCCATTATCTCTATATTTTTTCTTTAATTCATTTAAAAAAGATAATACTATATCATTACAAACATCAAAATCTATTTTATTAAAATAAATAACACTATTTATTCTGTTAATAAATTCTATTCCAAAGAATTTATTAATATCAGAAAAATTTGCTTTGGTTTCAAAGCCAATACTACTATGATTGGCACCCAAATTCGAAGTCATAATAATAGTAGTATGAGAAAAGTCTATTTTATCACCCTTGCTATTTCTAGCAAATCCTTCATCAAGTATTTGTAAAAACAAATTAATAACTTCCTTAGACCCTTTTTCTATTTCATCTAAGATAATCAAACTATAAGGATTATCCTTAACCTTTTCAAACAGATTTTTGTTATCATCATAACCAACATATCCTGGAGGAGACCCAATCATTTTACTAATAGAATGATTCTCTTTATATTCACTCATATCTACTTTTATTACATTATTATCATAGAAACATTTACCATATTCTTTAGCCAAAAGTGTTTTACCTACTCCAGTAGAACCTACAAATAAAAATGATATTGGAATAGAATTAAAAGAATAATATTTTTTCTTAAATGTATCACAAACCAAAGAAATAGCATTATCCTGACCCTTAATGTTTTTACATAGTTTATTCTTATATTTATTTACAAAATTAATATCCCTAAAAATAGGTATATTACTCATATCTTGAATAGTTTTATATACATCAGATAATGTTATCTTTTTTGACCGATTATTTATTTTTTTTAATTCCAATCTATTTTTTTTATCTTCAAGAATCATTTCTGTCTTTTTATACAAAAATGCATCATCAAAATTATTATTAACAATAGAAGTATTCTTTAAATTTCTTACTTCTGTCAATTGTAAAGATAAGTTATCAACATTATAATTTTTATATAATGAAAGAACTTTTCTTGAACAAACCTCATCCATAACATCTATTGCCTTATCAGGAAATCGTTTATTATAAATATACTTATCAGATAAGTTAACTATTTCAGAAATAATTTCATCAGATATTTTGACTCCATGATATTCTTCGTAAATAGGGCGAAGTTTTTTTAGAATTAAAGCAGCATCATCAAGAGAAGGTTCCTTTATAACAACAGTTTGAAATCTACGAGAAAGAGCTTTATCTTTTTCAATTGTTTCTTTATATTCTGACATAGTAGTAGCACCAATTACTCTAATATCACCACGGGCTAAAAATGGCTTTAGTATATTACTAGCATCTATTGCTCCTTCAGCACCCCCTGCTCCTACTAAAGTATGAATTTCATCTATAAACAAAATTGTATTTGGATTATCTTCAAGCTCACTAATAATTTTAGTTAATTTTTCTTCAAATTCACCTCTATATTTAGTACCTGCTACTAATTCTGCCATTGAAATTGAAACAATTCTTTTATTTAATAGTAAAAAAGGAACATCTCCAATAGATAACCTTCTCGCAAGTTCTTCAACAACCGCTGTTTTTCCGACACCTGCATCTCCTAAAAGAAGAGGATTATTTTTTGTTCTTCTCGATAATATTTCTAAAACACGCGATATTTCTCTATCGCGACACACTACAGGGTCAAATTTACCAGATTTACTTTTTTCATTTAAATCAATTCCATATAAATCTATTGTTAATTTATTAGAACTCTTTTTTGAAGTATAAAATTCATCATACAAACTATCAACATCTATATCCATACCAATTAGAATTCTAATAGCAACTCCCTCTCCTTCTTCAAATAATGCAAGAAATAAATCTTTAGTATCAACCACATTTTTACCCCTATCTGAAGAGACTAATCTCGCAGATTCTAATACATTTCTTAAAAGAGGTGTGTAAAGAAAAAAAGTATTATTGCTTTTTCCGACACCGACTACTCTAATTAGTTCATTTCTAAAAGAAGAATAAGTAATTCCAAGATTATAAAATTTATCTACATAATCTTTATCACCGTATTTTAAAAGAGAAAGAAATAAATGTTCACTACCAACATAAGGATGTTTTAAATCTACCATTTCTTTTCGCATATTAACTAGTACTTTTTTTGCTTTTTCATCGAATTTCGAAAACATAAATATCCTCCCATTAATAGTCTATTCAGTTAATCAAAAAAAATATATTTTTTTAATCAGAAATAAAGACAAAAAAAAGACATCAATAGATGCCTTTTTCATACTAAACTAACATCATTACAGCAAAAACAATAAATGAAATTACAAATAATGCTAGAACAAGTTTCCAAATAAATTTTACCCAGTCAGTATACTTAACATCACTAATTGAAAGTGAAACCATAAGAAGTACACTTGTTGGAGCTATTAACATTACCAAACTATATAAGTTAACGAACATTACACTCATAATTGATAATGTATGAGCATCATCATATACTTGAGGAATTCCATAAAGTACAGCATAAGCTAAATAATAGTAATCAACATAGAATATACTATTAACAATAGTATAAATTCCTGCAGTTGCTATATTAAACTCCTTAGTGATAGATAAAAGAGCTGACATAACTGGAGTAATTACTGGGTTATAGTATACAAATACAAATACACTACAAGCAAGTACTGTTAATATAGCTGGAGCTACAAATGATTTAAGTCCTTCTACAAAACCATCAAATGCATCACTTAGTTTAGTTCTATAAAGTAACATAATTGCTACCATAGCAATAACTAACAATAATGAATAAGTTTGAAATCTTGTAGGAGCAAGCCATGTACCGAAAGCATCTACACCTCCGAATAGCTTTTCAAGAATTTTAAATTTACCAATTGTTACTCCTGTCCAAGTATCATGAGCAGTTTTAAACCAATTATCTTTAAAAATTCCTCCCCAATTTGTAGTACCTAAGAATGTAACTAACACTAAAATTCCCATAACAATCAATGCAGGTTATGCAGTACGTTCTTTTTTCTCTTTCTTAGATTTACCAACCTTTTTAACAGTTTTACTAGATTTAACTGCTGCCACTTTCTTTGCAGAGTCTTTCTTAGCAACCTTTGCATTAGTTGGTACGAGTTTATTTTCTTTAACATATTTAAGTACAAAGAATAATAAAGCCCCAAGACCTAGTACAAATAGTACAACTTTTGGAACTATTTGACTATATTTGCTAACACTAAGTACAGTTGTATTAGCACCATATAGTGTTCCCGCAAAAGTAGCACCATACATACCAATTAATGTTGCTCCTGCTGTAGCACTCAAAGCAACCAACTTATCATATCCAAGTTTAACAAGTAAACCTATTAAAATTGGGAATACAACAAGTAAGCCTACATCAAGTCCACTTATAGAAGATACAACTGCCATTGAAACCATAATAGTAATCAATGTGCATTTTTCTTTACCAGTAGCCTTTTCAGTTAAAGCATCCATAACTTTATCATATGCACCAGTTGCTTTAAGAACTCCATAGAAAGCTCCTACTAATAGTACATAAAGTACTAATGAACCAAATCCAGTAAATGTTTCAAGTACAACTGAAATTAATGAAACAAATCCAATTTGGTGAGAAACTTCAGCTTTCCAGCCTCCGATACTGTAGATAATAGGTACTAACCAAGAACATAAAATATAGATAAGTATTACTATTCCTACAGCTTTAAATAAATTGTTCTTTTTCATTTTTTGACCTCCTAATATAATTATGACACTTTTACCACAAAAAAGTAAAGAAAAAACTGAAAAAAACCAGTTTTTTCAGTTAATTTTAATCTTTTTTCTTCATAGTTGGAAATAGTATAACTTCACGAACAGTATCTGCTCCAGTAAGAAGCATTACTAATCTATCAATTCCCATACCCATACCACCTGCAGGAGGCATTCCATATTCTAAAGCTTCTACAAAATCTAGATCCATTTCATTAGCTTCATCATTACCTAAATCCTTTTCTTTTACTTGTTCCTCAAATCTTTCATATTGATCGATAGGATCATTAAGTTCAGTAAATGCATTAGCATACTCTGAACCACATATAAATAATTCAAATCTTTGAGTAAATCTAGGATCTTCTGGATTCTTCTTTGCAAGAGGACTTATTTCAATAGGATGTCCTGTCACAAATGTTGGCTCTACTATAGTTTCCTCAACATATTTTTCAAAGAAAGCATTAACAATATGCCCATATCCAAAATGATCTTCAAGTTCTATTTCATGCTCTTTAGCAAGTTTTCTTGCTTCCTCCAAACCCATGTCAGAAGAAAAATCTATTCCTGTCTTTTCTTTAATTGCTTCTACCATAGAAATTCTTTTATAATTAGGTTTTAGTGAAATCTCATATCCCTTATAAGAAACATCGTATGTACCAAGAACTTCCATTGCACAATTAGCAACAATGTTTTCTGTTATCTCCATCATACCTTCAAGATCACTATATGCTTTATAAAGCTCAATAGATGTGAATTCTGGATTATGTTTTCTATCCATACCTTCATTTCTAAAGATTCTTCCTATTTCATATACTGCATCCATACCTCCTACTAAAAGTCTTTTTAAAGGAAGTTCAGTAGCTATACGAAGATACATATCAATATCTAATGTATTATGATGCGTTACAAATGGTCTCGCAGCAGCTCCTCCAAGTATTGTACCAAGCATAGGTGTTTCAACTTCTACATATCCCAAATCATCTAAATAATGTTGTATTGCACGAATTATTTTTGGCCTAGTATATGCGATCTTACGAGCATCTTCATTCATAATTAAATCAACATAACGTCTTCTAAAACGTTCTTCAGTATCAACAAGCCCATGATATTTTTCAGGAAGAGGACGAAGTGCTTTTACTAAATGTTCAAATTTTGTAGCACGAACACTAAGTTCTCCCATATGCGTTCTCATAACTGTACCAGTAATACCCACTATATCTCCAAGATCACTCTTTTTAAAAATTTCGTATGATTCTTCTCCAATATTATCAATTTTTACATATATTTGGATTTGTCCATATTTATCTTGAATATTAATAAAACCTGCTTTTCCTTTACCACGTTTAGTCATAATACGACCAGCAATAACTACCTCTTTATTAATAGATTCAAGTTCCTCTACAGTACTTTCTCCAAACTCATCTCTTATTTCCTTAGTATTAGAAGTAACATCAAAACGATGTCCAAAAGGATCAATACCAAGCCCCTCTAATTCCTTTGCTTTTTCCCTTCTTACTAATTCTTGTTCACTAAATTGTCTCATCTTATCACTCCTTATTATTTAATAAAATAAAAAGTTAATGACAAAAGGGCGAAAATCGCGGTACCACCTTTCTTATCATTAACTGATATCTCTTATTTATAACGGATACTATCCGGGTAAAACCTCTCTATAGTTTTTTAAGATTTAATAGTCTTTACTAAGTTTCACCAACCCTTAGTTCTCTAAAAAAGTGCTAATAAATCTCTGTCCTAGGACCTATTTCATCGATTTACGCATCTAATTTATCATTAAAATGCTTATTTGTCAAGAAGAATACTATCTAATACAGATAAAAAATCTTTTTCGGTTTTTGAACTAACTATTAAACTTTTACATTCCTTAACACCAGGAATTCCCTTTAAATACCAAAGTGCATGACTTCTTATTTCAAGAAGCGCACTTTTTTCACCATTAAACTCTTTTAATAGATTATAATGCTTTCTAATCATAGATATTTTATCAGCAAAACTAGGCTTATCAATGATTAGACCATTTCCCAAATAACTATTACACTCTCTTATAAGCCAAGGATTTCCCAAAAGAGCTCTACCTATCATAACAGCATCACATCCTGTCTCATCAATCATTCTCTTAGCATCATAACAAGTTCTAATATCTCCGTTACCAACAACAGGAATAGAAACTGCTTTTTTAACAGCTTTTATAACAGACCAATCAGCTTCTCCAGCATATCCTTGACTTCTAGTACGAGCGTGAACCACAATCATACTAGCACCTGCTTTTTCACATAAAGTAGCAATCTCTACAGCATTAATGCTACCACTATCCCAACCACTACGAATTTTTACTGTAACAGGACAATTTACAGAAGATACAACGGCAGAGACAATATCAAAGGCCAAATTAGGGTTTTTCATAAGAGCACTCCCAGCCCCAGTTTTTACAGCAACCTTTGGAACAGGGCATCCCATATTTATATCGATAACATCAGGATGAATTTCCTTTTCTAGAATTCTAGCAGCTTGCCCCATAACAACTGGATTACTACCAAAAAGTTGAATAGCAAAGGGAATAGTCAAAGTATCAAGGCCTTTTAGCATATCAAAAGTCTTTTTATTACCTCGCACTATTGCTTCACTACTAATAAGCTCAGTTACAGCATAACTAAGACCAAACTCTTCACAAATTCGAAAGTAAGCCGCATTACTAACACCTGCCATAGGTGCTAAAAAAACATTATTTTTAATAGATACATCTGCAATTTTGAACATAATATCACTACTTTCTTAAAACGTTACCATTTCTTATTAAAACATTACTATATCCTTTTTCATAAGCATAATCATCAGGATAAACATAATCATATCCTTTATCTCTTAAGTCTATATCCTCAATATATTCAGAAGTAATTTCATAATCACCATCAGATCCTTCGATTTTTAGTACTTTATAGTCATAATCGAATTCCCTTCCCTCACAAACAACATTACTAATATCATCAATTCGCTCATAATGTTCAGTAAAAACCAATTCATCGCCAACAAGAGAATAATCTGAAACAACTGCTTCATAATAATTTCTAGTAATTTCTGGCAAATCCATTATAGCAACCATACCATTTTCAGCCACAAACTCGTCAAGTTTTTTAGCCTCTTTTGCTGCTTTAATTGAATCACATGATATCATAAAGCTTGAATTAACTAGTAAAATAGCCCCAAGAGCATAACATTTTAAATTTTTGATTCCCATCATCTCATCTCCACAAGCAAAGATAATAATATCACTAAATAAAAAAAAGTCAATAAAAACGAGATTGTAAATAGTTATAATGCGTTGTATAATTTAATTATAAATAAGAAAAACGGGATATGATAGTATGAATAAATATCTAAACGAATATTATGATATCAGTGGAAAAAAACACATCAGAAAAACATTAAATAAGATATCGGTAATAACCTATTCATTAATCAAATTTATATTAGATAGATTAATAGCAATCTTAAGTATTATTATACTTATGCCTTTATTAATGATAATTGGATTAACTATAAAAATAACAAGTAAAGGGCCCATAATTTATAAGCAAAAAAGAACAGGAAAAAAAGGGAAAACTATAACTATATATAAATTTAGAACTATGAAACAAGAAAACAACGTCAATGACCTAACAAAAACAGATCAAATAACAAAAATTGGAGTTTTACTAAGAATAGCAAATTTAGATGAAATACCACAATTATTTAATATATTAAAAGGGGAAATGAGTTTTATTGGACCTCGTCCATGGATACCAGAATATTATAAAAATATGAACAACATACAAAAACACAAATATGATATCACTCCAGGGTTAACAGGACTTGCGCAAGTATCAGGAAAAAATCAAATAAACGTATCAAAAAAAATAGAATATGATCTGCTATATATTAAAAATTATTCTTTAATACAAGATATAAAAATATTATTTTTAACTATCAAAACACTATTAAAGAACACAGATTATAAAAACGGAAAGCAAACAATTAAAGAAGAACTTGAAGAACTAAGACAATCAAAAAAAGAAGATTAATTTTAATCTTCTTTTTCATTTAATTTTTCTTTTAAGTCTTCCTTATTCATCTTAGTATAGCCTTTTATTCCTTTTTCTTTAGCAAGTGTTTTTAGTTCTTCCAAAGTAAGCTCTTTTTCTTCAAAATCATCTTGTTCTGAAGGTAAAGTACCATGCTCTACTATATAATCAATTTGTTCCTTAGTAAGCGTTTCATTTTCCAAAAGAGCATTTGCTATACTATCTAAAAGTTTTCTATTTTCTTTTACAATCTTAGTAGATTTTTTATAACATTCATCAATTATTTTTCTCATTTCTTGATCTATTTCATAAGCAACTTGTCCAGAAAAATTACGACTCTTATTATAATCTCTTCCTAAGAATACACTTCCTTCAGGTGTTTCAAGTTGAAGAGGGCCAAGACTGCTCATACCATATTCTGTTACCATAGCACGAGCTATCTTAGTAGCTTGTTCAAAATCATTATGAGCACCAGTTGTTACTTCTCCAAATACTATTTCTTCCGCAACACGACCACCAAGAAGACCACTTATACTTTCAAGAAGTTCTTTCTTAGTAGATAAATATGTTTCTTCTCGAGGAAGCATTAAATTATATCCACCAGCATGACCACGAGGTATAATTGTTATCTTTTGAACTTCATTTGCACCTTCTAATTTTATACCAACAACAGCATGACCAGCTTCGTGATATGCAACTGTTTTCTTTTCTTTTTCTGTATATTTATGAGACTGTTTCGCAGGACCCATAAGAACCCTATCATGTGCTTCATCTATTTCAGCCATAGATATAGCTTCCTTATCACGTCTTACTGCAAGAAGTGCCGCTTCATTAAGTAAATTTTCTAAATCTGCTCCACTAAAACCTACAGTACGTTTAGCAATATTTTTAAGATTTACATTCTTATTAAATATTTTGTTCTTAGCATGTACTTCAAGTATTTCTTCACGCCCTTTAATATCAGGCAAATTAATAGTAACTTGTCTATCAAATCTCCCAGGTCTAAGAAGTGCAGGGTCAAGTACATCTGGTCTATTTGTAGCAGCAATGATTATAATACCTTCATTTTCACCAAATCCATCCATTTCAGTAAGTAATTGGTTAAGAGTTTGTTCTCTTTCATCATGTCCACCACCAAGGCCTGTACCCCTTTGTCTACCTACAGCATCAATTTCATCTATAAATATTAAACATGGAGCAGTTTGTTTAGCTTGTTTAAACATATCTCTAACACGAGATGCTCCAACACCTACAAATAATTCCACAAAATCAGAACCACTTATATAATAAAATGGAACATTTGCTTCTCCTGCTACTGCACGTGCAAGTAAAGTCTTACCAGTTCCTGGAGGGCCTACCAAAAGTACTCCTTTAGGTATCCTAGCTCCGAGTTTTTGAAACTTTTTTGGATTTTTCAAGAAATCAATCAACTCTTTGACTTCATATTTTTCTTCCATAAGACCTGCTACATCTTTAAATGTTACTTTATTCTTATCTGAACTAAGTTTAGCTTTACTTTTACCAAAGTCGAATGATTTATTAGCACCACCAACTTGTCTAGTTAAGAAATATCCAGCAAATACAATAAATATAACAAATGGTAAGACATTAACTAAAAATCTTACTATTGAAGAATTTTCAGGATCCTTATTAACATTAACTTTTAAATTTTTATCGTTAGCAGTTTGAGTAATATTAGTAATCATATTATCAGAATATGGCATTCTCATAATAAATGTTTCGTTTTTATCATAATCTTTTAACTTACCTGTAACTTCATAAACTGCAGAATCTGGTTTTGGTGTTATCTCAACTTCGGTAACATTACCATTGTTTAAATTAGTTATAAATTTATCATATGACATTTTATTTATTTTAACATTTGCACCATTAACAAGTATTAATACTACCACAACAAATAAAATAAATAAGCCATATGTTATAAAACTGTTTTTAGTATTTTTTTTCATAAAGTGCCTCCTTTTTAATAATACTTTAGTATTATATCACACTTTTTATTTTTTGGAACATCAAACTTAGATTTTTTAAGCCCAGGTATCCATACAATAACATCATTAGAATCAACAACAATAGGCCACAAATCCCTCTTATTAATAGGAATCTTAGAATCAATAAATATATCTTTTACTTTTTTTGAACCATTAAGACCTTTAACCTTCATTCGATCTCCACTTTTTCTAGTTCGAACACGGAGAGGTAACACTAAATCTTCTTTATTAAGCCTACAATAAAAATTATTATTAACAGAGGCTTCTTCTACCACTTTAATGTTTTTACCATTAGGTAAATTTGCTATATCTATTATTTCAATTTCATAATTATCGATTTGATCAGTTTGATATTCAAAATAAAATTTATTATAATTCTTAACTGCTAAAACTCCATTAGGCAAATATACAACACTATTAGCCTTTTTCGAATGCATAAGCTTCTTAACAAGTTCTGTATGAATATCAGAAATAAGAATCATATCATCTTGATAATAATTACTTAACAAATTATTAATGATTTTATTTTGAATTACCTCTTCCAATTCTTTAAATTCTTCAAGATCAATACTATTACTATAAGAAGTAACTTCTTTTAAAGCTTTTGCAGCAACTTTATTAATAAACTCTTCATATTGATTTAAAGCTTTACTATATTTTAAAAACTTTAAATGCACATTTTTATCTTCTTTTTTCAAAAAAGGTAGAACCACTTTTCTATACCTGTTTCTAGTATATTTATCAGAAAAGTTTGACTTATCTATTACATAGTCTACATCATTTTTTTTATCATATTCCAAAATAGTATCTTTCGTAACATAAACAAGTGGTCTAAGTATAGTATAACCATCCTTTTCCACTACTTGTTTAAAACCAGCATAACCATTTATCGTAGAACCCCTTACTATTCGCATTAACACTGTTTCTATCAAATCATCACCGTGATGAGCAGTCATTAAGTACTTAGCATTATATTTTCTAACGATACTTTCAAAAAATTTATACCTAATATTTCTTGCTTCATTATGAAAATTATCGTCACCATAGTTATCAATTGACATACTTTCGAAGATTATTTTGTGTTTGTCACACACTTTTTGGAGCCAAACAAGTTCCTCATCACTTTCTTTTCTGACCTTATGATTAACATGTGCACATATAATTTTTATATCAATTTGCTTTTTCAACTTATTTAAAACATCAAAAAGTGCCATAGAATCAGGGCCTCCAGAGCACCCTAACACAATGGTATCTCCTTCTTTTAATTTTGACATTAAAAAACTGTTAACTCTTTCCATTAATACACCACCACTTATCACAACATATAATATATCAAAAAAGCATTATTTTCAATAGAAAAATAATAACACAAGTGTTATTATTTCATTCTTATAATATATTCATTATCGCCAGAATAAAAGAATTTTTCTCTAGCATATCTTGCAACATAAACAGGATCTTTTAACTTATTAACCTCTGATTTTAAAACATCTTCCTCTTCCTTTAATTCATCTAGTTTTACAACAAGCTTTTTACTTTCCTGTTTCATTTCATAAGCCTCTTTAAAAATACTACCTATAGAGTAGATAACATAAGCATTTATTGCAAGACAAAACAAAGTAACAAAGAACACTCTTCTAGCACGTTTTCGTTTGTTTTTTCTTCTTGCTTTTGCCACAATATCCCTCCATTCACATAGTATTTCATATTAAATACTACCAAACGGATAAATTATTTTCAATAAATTAGACAAAAAAAGATATAAGTTGACACTCAAAAATGTCTACTTATAAATTTATACAAAGTAAAACCAAAAACAAAAAATAGTAAATAATAAAAATGCAAAATTCCTTGGTTAATAGCAATAAGTCCCATATAATATAAGGCAAATAAAATAAAATTAAAAATAAAGTTACAGAACAATCTATATCTAAAAATTGTCAAGTAATAGTGGAACATATCAAAAAGCAAAAAATAGAGATATCCACAAATAAATGTAAATAAAAATGATACTATTTGATTAGATAAACTCATTTAAATAACTTATCTAAAAAAGAATTCTTAGTATCCTTTTTTAAATTATCAAAATATGCAAAGCTATCTATATTGCCTTTAATTGATAAAATACCATCCTTAGTATCAAGCCTAACGATTTCCAACATAGAACCTTTTATAGCTAAATATCCCATATTAGTCTCGATTAAAAACTCTTCTTCATCAAAACTTTCTATTTTCATAACTCCCGTAATATATGCAAATTTTCTTTCATTAAGATTAATACCATGCATTAAACTAACACTTTCTACTGATCTCTCCATAATATCCTCCCATAAAAGTATATGAAAAAGCAAAAAAAAATAGAACAAAAAAACGCCCTAAGGCGTTATACTTCTATTCTTCAGCAGTATTATATGCTTCTAAAATAGCTTCTTCAAAAATTGCACGTGTTTCAGGGTTAATAGGATGTGCTATATCACGATATCCACCTGTTGAAGTTTTTCTGCTTGGCATTGCTATAAATAAACCATTATCTCCTTCAATAATACGAATGTCATGTACTGCAAAACAATCATCTAATAATACAGATGCAATTCCCTTCATACGAGACCCTTCTTTTTCGATCTTACGTACATTTACTGATGTAATCTTCATCTAAATCCTCCTTCAAAAGCAAACTGCTTCTATAAATAATTCTATATTATTAAAAAGAAAAAAGTCAATAGATTTAAGCAAAAAAGTATAAATTTCACACATCTATCTCTAAAATACCTATCAAAACATCTGAATATGAGAAAGATCTATTAATAACACCTGTATCTATAAGAAAAGTATATTTGTAGCAATTAATGATAATCCCTTCAAATTCTTCTACTTGATTACGAGAGCCATTATATCTAAAATTAATCTTTTTATTTTTAAAAGCCTTTACCTGCCCCATAACCTTAGAAATCATCTAGGATACCCCACATACATAGTACCATTAGTAATAATACCACCTATTCCATCTTTTCCATATTTAGTACGGGATAATATCTTCATTAAATCGATCGGTTCGCTCTTTCTAGATAAACAAACAGAAGAAGCTATAATTGCAGGATCAAGCGCATGTATATTTATCCTTTTTGGGCTTGAAGCAAAATTAGCACCAGCTTTAATAAGAGATTCATAATCAGATTGACAAGCACCTGCTACTATAATTAATTTATCATGATCTCTCTCATATTCCCTTGCTGTTTTAACTGCTTTTATAAAATTACTACTATTTTTATAACTATTTTCATCATCTGAATCATAATATGCATCATGACCAGTTATAACTAAAACATCTGGTCTTATTTCGTTTAAATAATCCATTATCTTTGAAGATATTTCCCTTTCGTTAATCACAAGTCCATAAGCAGATATATTCATATTTTTATATAAGTCCATACAGCGATTCAAATAGTTTTTATCACCATCTATATGCAAAACTTTACCTGGTAAATAAAAATAGTGATCCCTATCCATTTCAAATATAGTCAGTATACCTTTAAATAAAGACCTATCTTCCTTAGTAATATCTTCAAAAGGCATATTACACTTTTCTAAATCATCAATATCAGAATCTGCAATCAATCTAACATTAATCCCCTCTAATAAAACCAGTCTATTCTTTATTTCTATAATTTTAAAGACCATATCATGATTATGAGATTTTCTAGTAACATAATCCCCAATATTAAAAAGCATATAATCATCTCCCATTAATTATATGCTTTTAATTGTATAAAATAACAAAAACTATAAATTATTTGATATATCACAAAAAACTTCCACAGGAAGGCTTTCAGCCCTTACAGATAAGTCTAAATCATACTTTTTTAAAACTTTTTCTATAACCACCAAGTCATAACCTTTTAAATTATTTTTAAGAGTTTTTCTTTTAAATTTAAAACTATCTCTCATAAGTTTATAAAAAGAATCTAAGTCCTTAACAAAAATTTTATCTTTTTTATAAAGCGATACAACCATACTATCAACATTAGGTTTAGGATAAAAAGAATTTCTACTAACAACAAACTCTTTCTTTACATCAAAATTATAATTTAAAAAGGCTGTAATAGATCCATAATCCCTAGAACCAGGAATAGCACTAAAGCGATCCCCCACTTCTTTTTGAACCATTACTCTTATAATACTAACATCAAGATCTAAAGATATTATCTTTTCTAATATTGGAGTAGTTATATAATATGGCAAATTAGCAATAACATATAAGTTGTTGTATTTCTCTTTTCTTAAATCATTAACAATATCTCTTTTCATGAAATCAGAAAAATATATATCATAATTAGAAAAATTCTTTAAGTTATTAGATAAGTTTTCTTTAAGTTCTTCATCAATTTCATAAGCTATAACCTTATCAAATTTTTCACATAAATATTTAGTTAATCTACCATCTCCAGGACCAATTTCAATAACCAAAGATCTTTTCTTTGGTTCTATGTCATTAACAATCTTTTTAACTATATTTTCATCAGTTAAAAAATTTTGACCATACTTCTTTTTAAATTTAAAAGTTTCCATAAAACCACCAATAATAGTTTATCATCATAAAAAAAATAAGGCAATCATTTATGCCTTATTCCAATTCTCTAGTTTTATTAATACCCATTTCGTGCTTTCCAACCTTATCTTTTTCCAATATATTACAAATAAGAAGAATTATATTAGCTATCCCTATCATATAAACAAGTGCTTTAATAATAGCTAAATTATCTGCAAAATAAGATGGATTAAAATGGATTTGATATTTATGATATAAAATCATACTAGTATCAAATTTAGCCCTTAAACAAATAACAATTATAACAGAAAATACTAATACAGATGTTAGGTTAAAAAGTAAATTTTTACTAACATTTTTACCGCTTATCACAAGAGATAATATATAAGTCAAAAGTACTAGTATAAATGGTATAAAAATAGGAACTGCTTGTATCAACGATTTTTCAAGTCTAGCATATGTGACCATTATTCCATAAAATACTAATCCAAATGCAGTAACCAATAAAATGTATTTTAAAAAACCAAATATGCTTGATAATATATCTTTCATTAATTACTACCTCCATATTCTAACACATACCAATTAGCAATATCATCTAATAAAGATGCCATTAATTTATAATTATTAACAGTTAATTTAATTTCATTATCTGTTTTATTAAATATTCCCCTTCTAGTGTTATCAGTAGTATAAGCATAAGAACTATTAGAAAGTTGTGCCCTTCTTAAATAATCAGCATTATCGATAATAATCTTTGATTTTTCATCAACTAATTTCTTAGTATTATCAAATGATTTAGCATTTTTAGTAACTGTACTAATATTATTTGAAATAAAGAACAAACACTTATTATTATATACCTTTATCATTTCTTCATTAGCAGTATATATATCCATTGCTTTTAAACTAGTTTTTGTCCCAAATTTGTCAAAAACTCCTTCGCTTATTGACTTTGCACAACTGTCATAGTATTGAAATATTGGCTTCGCAGGACTACTACTATTATATTTAACCGATTTCATTTTAGCATCCACTTTTCTTAAAGTATCTTTATAATTCTTATAATCAAGATTCTCACTCAAAGTACTTGGAGCAGCATAATTAATTTCTTTATAATGATAAATATTTATAATAAGCAAAAAAGCAGTAAATGCAAAACAAATTATTAAAACGCCATCTGCTAACAATTTTAAAAATTCAGCAAAAAACTCCTTCATTTAAATCCTCCTTATATATTAACATTTATTTTAAAACTAAAACTTAGATTTTTTTCAATTTTATTACTCCACAAAACTATTTGATAATTATCTATTTTATCGCTTTCTATAGTAGTTTTATAAATAGCGTTATTTATTGAATCTTTTAATAAACCAGATTTTTCTTCCTTGCCATTCTTTAGCAATGAATAATTAATTTGTTTCATATCAATTTTATCTGATCCAAATAGTGGATTAAACAACTCAATATCATAGTTAATAGAAATAGGATTTTTATTATTAACAGAAAAATCATATGTATAACCCTTTTCTTTACTATTATAATTCTCAAATGAAGTTATTGTTCCTCCATAAGATTTGCTGGAATGAGTAATAACTAGGTTATAATTTTTAACATTATATTTAGTAATTTTATTTCCTATCAAATTAAATCCATATATTGCAGAGAACAATGAAAGTAATATCAATAAACCAGAAATAACAAGTATAATTGTTCTCCTTATTTTACCAGCATTATCAGTAACAAAAATACGATCATCAACATCCAATTTACTATGAAGTTCATTTTCTTGAACGTCTTCTTGAAACGTTAATGCTTCAGAGGGAATATCATTCTTTTCGTTCATCATCACTCACCCCTTCTTCAGATTCTTTATTTTCATCTATTGTTTCCAACACATCAGATTTACTTTCTTCTATTTCAGCGAATTCTTCTTCAAGATTATTCACTAATGTTGGTTCTTTATCATCATGAGCCATTTCTTCATGACTATCAGATTCTTCATTTGATATGTTCGTACCATCTTGTGTTTTATTAAAATCCTCATTTAAATTATTTTCTTTTGGAATAGAATCATCTTTTTTAGACTCTTCTTCGATACTTTCAAATTTTTCTCTCAAAGCCTTTCTTGCTTCAATAACATGTTGCGATTCTTCTACTTTTCGGTTGTTTACTCCAAATATCGATTTAATAACTTTCAAGATATCATATATAATTATTCCCAACGATGGAAGGACAATAACAACAATCCAACCGATCATACTAGATAAGAATTGTTGAATATACCCAATTTTAGGTATTTTCAAAACAACTCTACCAAAAATATTAGAGCCTGGAACTATTTCATTATCTGGAGTATTATTATTATCACCTTGTGTCCTATATGAAAAACTATCATTTACACTATAAATTTCTTTTATTCTATGAGTAATAGTAATTCCACCATTAGTATCTGAAATAAAAGTAATAATATCCCCCATATTATACTTATCATCAAGTTCTCGATATGTAACAACTACATCGCCAGCTTTGATTGTAGGATACATACTTTGAGTTAAAATAGTATATATATTAAGTTTAATTTCTCCTAAACGGTCTTCCTTGGCCAAAACGTTGATTCTAACAATATAGGCTATAATAACAATAATTATTAAAACTAAAATGATAAAAATAACAGTAGATAAGATTTTTAAAATTCTGTTAATTATATCCTTCACACCAACCAATCCTTTCTATTTACTCATAATAAGCATCTACTGCAATCTTACAACTAAATTTTTTAGAATCTTTATAAACATTAGCGGTTTCTGCATACCACATTTTAAATGTATAATTAAAACTTGCATCACTTGAAATAACTTTCTTATATAGTAATTTACCTCCTCTACGACGAGTACTATTAGGTAATTGACTATACGTATTAACGTCTCTACCAGTAACAGAAACTTCATTATCATCTTCCAATAGGTAAACTCTAAGATCACTTGTTTTTATCGTATTTCCAGCAATAGGAACAATAGAAATTTCATAAGCAACATTACGTGTAACATCCTTTAAAGATGCTGAAATATTAAAATCAAATGTTTCATTATCCCCAGTTAAATGCTTTCCAACATTATCTGCAGTTGGAAAAACATTGGACATATTTATATAATTAGATTTTTCAATAAAATTAAACAAAACCACACCTGTATCTATATCTTCAGGAACAACAGGTTTTTTTGTTGTTTTCTTAATTTCTTTAGTAGTTGTTGTGGTTGTTTCATCAGTAGACACATTATCCTCTACCACACTTTTGTTATCAACTATGGTTTTACTTTTGTCATCTTCTTTTTTATCCTTATCTTCTTGTTTTTCTTTATCTTTATCTTCATCGTTGCCTTTATCGTCAACAATTATCTTTGTCTTAACCTTAATAATTTCTTTTTTGCCTCCGGTTCTATCACCATTAAAGTTACCTCCGTTATAATAGGTATCAAAAACAGCAAAAGATACAGAAGACACAAGAAAAATCAAACAAGCAAGAAACACTAAAATAAGTATGAAAAACAAACGATTATCATCCTCTTTTACTGTTAAAATCTCATCAGCTACTTGATCAGCGACTTCTTTCTCTTCAAATGACATTTTTTTCTTATAACTCACAATATCACCCGCTATATTATCTTACAATATTATATTAACACAAAAATTGCAAATTTAAAAGAAAATATTCAATATATTACACTTTTTTACACAAAAAAAGATTATTGACTTACATCAATAATCAAATCTTTAATATTATTGTTGTGCAGCACTTACAGTAACTTTAAATGAATATGTTTCAGATGCAGTAGCTTTCTTATGAAGAGTACCATTTTGATTATTTAAAGTTCCAGAAGCATCTTCAGGACTAGTTGAATTAGCATGATCAATTGCTAAATCATATGCATCAGATACATAAGCAAGTATTGTATAACTATCTATATCTCCACTAGCAGTCATAGTTCCACCAGTAAGACCATAAGTTTGAATTAAATTATTTGGTCCTGCTGTGCTTGCTAAACTAGATACTGTGACACCACCAGTTAAAGCATCATTAGAATCTTTTGTACCAACTACAACATTTCCATTACCATCTAATAAAGCTACTTTAACATAATCACTTGTTAAAGTTGTTCCTGCTTGAATGTTCGTAATACCTAAATCATATACAATAGTCATTGGAGCATCACCCCAACTAGCAGTAATATCAAAATCTGCTCTATTATCAGTAGTAGGATTTACACCTTTAGCATCACTCATTGGATAGCTATCATCAAGCTCTATTTTATTATTTTCAGTAGCATCAGTGAATTCCATAGTAACTGTACCAGTTCTAATTACATTTTCTTTAGTACCTGTACCAGAGAATGTAAACATTGCAAATGATACACCAACAACAGCAATTACAAGTACCAAAATACCAACTATAGACAATATCAAAGCTCTTTTATTATTTTTGTTATTATCTTCCATAATTTTCTCCTTTCATACTTTTTTAATTACCCAATTATAAAATTATCTATTAACTAACTGGACTAACAGATGAATCTACATTAACTTTTGCACGATATTCTTTTGAACTACTTGCATCTACAGTTACATCTTTATCAATCCACATTTTCAAAACATAACTTGTTGTTTTAACAGTAGTATTGGCAGAAGTAAATACATCTTGAGTAGAATATAAAAGTTTTGAACCACTACGAACTGTTGAAGCAGTTAAATCATCAACTAAAGTTGGATTAACAACTGCAGTACCACCTTTTGTTAAATATACTTTTACTTCGTCGTCATTTAAAGCACTTCCTGCAGCAACAGAAACCTTAGTTAAACTAATTTCATATGGCACTGTTAAATCACTAGTGGCTTGTGTAGAAACAGTAAAATCAAAAGATTTACCTGATCCTGTTTGTGCTATTCCGTCTGCATCAGACATAGGCATTGCATCGCTTATATTAATTGCATTAGTAGGTTCAGTATAACTAACCATAATAGTACCAGTACTAACACTATTTTCACCAGTATCAAATGTAGCAGTATAAGCTGCAAATGATATACCAATAACCGCAACAACTAAAATTGCAACTCCCAAAATAGAAAGCAACATTTTCTTTTGATCATTCTCTTTCATATCCATAACTATCCTCCTTTACTATAACAATCATACTATATTAAATACCAAAAAGCAATGATTTTTTCAAAAAAAAAGAAGAAAATTTATACTTTTTTTATTATTAATTACCAGACAAATTTTCTTCTTTCAAATTAAATATTTTTATTGCATTGGAAGTAGTCTTTTCAGCAACATCGTTATATGTTAAATCTAACATATTAGCAGTATATTCGCAAATATATTTTACATTGCAAGGTTCATTTTTTTCTCCTCTAAAAGGAGACAAATAAGGAGAATCCGTTTCAAAAACAACTCTATCTAGCCCTATTTCTTTAATAACATCCTTAAGTTTACTATTTTTAAAAGTTACTACTCCTCCAATACCCAAATAATAACCAAGATTAATATACATATTAGCGCTTTCCAAAGAACCAGAAAAACAATGAATAATTCCAGTAAGTTTATATTCTTTTAAAACATTATATGTATCTAAAAAGGCATCCCTAGTATGGATAACAACAGGCTTGTTATACTTTTGAGCAATATCAAGTTGTCTTCTAAAAAGCTTTTTTTGGTGCTCCATATTTTCTTTACCATAATGATAATCAAGTCCTATTTCCCCAATAGCTACAATTCTATTATTTTTATCATTCATTAAGCATTCTTCCAAATAAGAGTAATCTTCTTCGGTAACACTAGAAGCCATATCAGGATGATATCCAACACTTAAAAACAAATTATCATACTTATCTAATAACTCTAAATTGAGTCTATTATCTTCTCGTGATGAGCCACTAACTACTAAATACTCAACACCCGAAACATTAGCATTTTTAATAACTTGTTTTATATCATAATCTTCATTAACCAAATGGCAATGTGTATCTATAAGCATAAAAATCACCTATACAAATTATAGCACAAAAAAAAGATACGTTTTGTATCATTTTGTTATTGTATTTTATACAAAAAATAAAATAGCACTAAAAAATAAGAAAAATCCCACAAATTAGGTTCCAACACTATCATAGTCAAAAAGAGAATCACTGATAGTATGTTAACTACTGCTTTAGTATTAGAAAGCACCTTATTCTCTCCTTTCTTCCTATTTTTACTGCATTTATAATTATAAAAAAATAATATTTTATTTTTCAATAAAAAAAGAGTATAAACCATATGGTTTACACTTTTTTTTACTATTTTCTTTCAAAAAGAACTTCTGCTGCTCTAACGGAGAAAGAAACATCTTTCTCTATATCTTCAAAAGAAGTATCCTTAATTCCCAATTGATAAAATATTCTATTACAAGTATCAGGAATAAATGGTTGAAGAAGAATTGTACATATTCTAATCGATTCAAGTAAATTATAAATAACTTTTTCAAGTCTTTCTAAATCACCATCTTTAAAAAGAACCCAAGGAGTTGTCTCATCAACATACTTATTGCTTCTTCTAAGAACATCAAATATACATTCCAAAGCTGCTCCAGCATCGTATGCTTCCATTTTCGAATCAACTTTAGATTTTAAAGATTTAATTTCTTCTAAAAATTCTTTATCTTCAGAATAATCTTTAACATCTGAAACCTTTCCATTAAAATACTTTTTACACATAGCAATAGAACGATTAACTAAATTCCCTAAAGTATTAGCAAGATCTGCATTATATCTAGCAAGTAATGATTCTTCAGAAAAATTACCATCATTTCCAAAAGGAACTTCGCGAAGCGCATAATATCTAACAGCATCTACACCAAATTCATTTATGTATTCTCTAGGATCTTTATAATTACCAAAAGATTTAGAAATTTTGTTTCCTTCTACCAATAACCAACCATGAGCAAATATCTGCTTAGGAAGAGGTAAATCTAAAGCCATTAACAATGCAGGCCAAATAATTGCATGAAACCTCACAATTTCCTTACCCACTATATGTAAATCACAAGGCCAATACTTTTTAAATTTTTCACTTTTTTCATCTGGATATCCAAGGGTAGTAATATAATTTGAAAGAGCATCAATCCAAACATATATTACATGATCATTATCAAAATCAACTGGTACACCCCATTTAAAACTTGTTCTAGAAACACACAAATCTTGAAGACCGGGTTTGATAAAATTATTTACCATTTCAGTTTTTCTATAAATAGGAAGCAAAAAATCAGGATGTTTTTCATAATAATCAACTAATTTATCAGCATACTTGCTAAGTTTAAAGAAATAAGCTTCTTCTTTCAAAAGATGAACTTCTCTTCCACAATCAGGACATTTTCCATCAACAAGTTGTGATTCAGTCCAAAAAGATTCACAAGGAGTACAATATAACCCAGAATATTCTCCTTTATAAATGTCTCCCTTATCGTAAAGTTTCTTAAATATTTTTTGAACTTTTTCCATATGATCAGAATCAGTAGTTCTAACAAAATAATCATACTTAATATTAAGACTTCCCCACAAATCTTTCGTATCAAGAACTATTTCATCAGTATATTCTTTTGGACTAACTCCTGCTTCTTTTGCTTTATTTTCAATTTTTTGACCATGTTCATCAGTACCTGTTTGAAAATAAACATCATAACCAGATAATCTTTTATATCTAGCTATAGCGTCTGCAATAATAGTTGTATAACAATGTCCAATATGAAAATTAGCACTTGGATAGTATATTGGTGTTGATACATAAAATGTTTTATTCATAAAAATCACCTCTCTATAAAATATGACAAAAAAAAGAAACATTTCTAAGGACGAAATATTTCCGCGGTACCACCTTATTTCAAAAGCACTCAAATTGATAACGGCATTACCCGGGAATACTCCAGTTTAAGAAATCATACCAAATTATACTTTGTATTTACTTTCACCAAACGTAAACTCTCTAAAATCAAAAATATAATTTTCACTTTCTCGCATCACATTTACACCCATATAATAACATAAAGAAACGATTTATTCAATATATTTTTCTAAAAACTTAGCACCAATACTAGTCATTTTAACAATTATATCATCAATTTCACGATGAGATGAAAAAGCAACAATAGATCCAATAACATCACTTTTTACAATTATAGGAGCAATAACATAACTTACTTTTATAGTATTATTATTAACAAGTGAAATATTTTTAAATGAACGAGAAGATAAAGTAGTTCTTTTATTTAATAATTTTTCAAGTTCAAAAGAAATACTCATATTAACATAATTTGCTTTCAAATCGCCAGCACACGCTAATACCTTATCTCTATCTGTAACAATTATATTCATTTTCAATTCTGAATAAAATAAATCTACAAAGCGATTATATATTGCAAAACTACCATCCATTTCCGAATACTTTTTTAAAACGACATTATCTCCTTCAACAAAAATTTCTAAAGATTCTCCTTCCTTTATTCTAAGGCTCTTTCTTATTTCTTTTGGTATAACAATCCTACCTAATTCATCTATTCTACGAACAACCCCAGTATTTTTCATAAAATCCCTACTTTCACTATAATTATTCTTAACTATTTAATTAAAAAATATTCACAAAAAAAGAACTATAATAGTTCTTTAAATAATGCATTATATGCTTCTATAACACCATTTGCATCTTTATACATAAGTTTTATACTTATTAAATCATTTTTATACGAAAAAACAAATTTCTTATTTATTTCAAGTGCCTTTACAAATAAATCTTCATAATTAATCTTTTTAGAAGTTCTCTTATCTAAAAAGATTTCTCTATATATATTATTATCAAAAACTCTAACAATACCTATTTTTTTACATAAATTTTCAAATAATTGCTCATTCATATAAGAAATAAGTTCATCATCACAAGGACCAAATCTATCTTCAAGAATTAACTTAACATTATCAAACTTTTCAAAAGAATCAATACCATTAATAAGTTTATGTATCTCGACTTTTACATCAGAATCTGAAACATAACTATCTTTAATATGAGACGAAACAGTTAATCCATTAAGTTCTTCTTCATCATCCAATACGTCAATTCCCTTTATTTTATTAACTTCTTCATCCAGCATTTTTAAATACAAATCAATCCCTACAGTATCAATAAAACCAGCTTGATCACTTCCTAAAATATCACCTGCACCACGTATTGATAAATCACGTGCTGCTATAGCAAATCCACTTCCAAGAGCAGTAAATTCCTTTATAACTTTAAGTCTTTTAACCGCTTTTTCAGTAAGAACACGCCCTTTTTCATACATTAAATAAGCATAAGCAAGAGAATCACTTCTACCAACACGGCCACGAATTTGATATAACTGAGATAATCCAAATCTATCAGCATCCATTATTATCAAACTATTAACATTTGGAATATCAATTCCTGTTTCAATTATAGTAGTACAAACCAAAACATCAAATTTATGGTCAACAAAATCATTCATAACATCTTCGAAGTTTTCCTTATCCATCTTGCCATGAGCATAATTAATGTTTACATCTGGTAAAAGTTCTCTAAAAGCATTAACCTTAGTTTCAATATCTTCAACACGATTGTAAAGAATAAATACTTGTCCTCCTCTAGAGACTTCTTTATAAACAATTTCCCTAACAAGTTTTTTATCAAAAGGCGTAACATATGTAACAACAGATTTTCGATTTTTGGGTGGAGTTTCAATTAATGATAAGTTTTTAATACCTAAAACAGCCATCTGAAGTGTCCTTGGTATTGGAGTCGCTGTAAGAGTAAGCACATCTATATTGCTCTTAATTTCTTTTATTTTCTCTTTTTGAATAACTCCGAAACGTTGCTCTTCATCAACTATTAAAAGCCCTAAATCTGAGAAAAGAACATCGTCTGACAAACCACGATGAGTAGCAAATAAAATATCAATTTCACCATCTTTAAGCCTTTCTAAAGTCTTTTTTATTGATGAAGCTGTTTCAAATCTATTTAAAATACCTATATTAACAGGATAATTCTTAAATCTTTCTAATGCTACAGTGTATTGTTGACGACACAAAAGTGTTGTAGGACACAAATATAAAACTTGCTTACTATCAAGAACAGCTTTAAATATAGCTCTAAAAGCAACTTCTGTTTTTCCGTAGCCAACATCTCCACACAATATTCGATCCATAGGACTAGAGCTTTCCATATCTTCTTTTATTTCTGCAGTAGCTCTTTCTTGATCAACAGTAAAATCATAAGAAAACTCACTTTCAAACATTTCCTGAAGTGGTGTATCCTTACTAAAAGCAAAGCCTTTTTTCACCTTGCGTTCAGCTTGAATTCTTATAAGTCTCTCAGCTTCAATTCTAATTTTTTCTCGAATACGCATTTTAGCCTTTGCCCAAGCAGTACTACTAAGAGAATTTATTGTTGGAACATATCCATCTTTTCCATTATATTTACTAATAAGTTCTATTTTAGAAGCAGGAATATAAAGTTTATCTTTTTTAGCATAAAGAACTTCCAAATAATCGCCAAGAACACCTGCTTTTTTTATAACTTTTATTCCATTATAAATCCCAATACCATGAAGACTATGAACAACATAATCGCCAACCTCAAGTTTAGATAAATCACGTATCCTAGAAGTATTTTTAAATTTGGATTTTCTTTTCATAACAGTCTTGCGCCCAAAAAGCTCATAATCTGTTAAAAAAATTAAATTATTAAATTCAAAACCTTCAGCAATTCTATTCTTAACAACATTAACCTTTCCAGGTATCACATTATCTATATCTGTCATAACATAAGGGAGATTAATTTCATCTAAAAACTTGTTTATATTAGCAGTATTAATAGACATAACCACAGTTTTATTAGAAGTTATACTTTTTCTAATAAATTCCCTTATTTTTTCAATATCTTCGCCAAAAAGAGGAACACTTTTTATACCAAAATCAATAGTCTTGTTAATTTTAAAATCAGAAACACTGCTATCAAAGTCAAAATAAAACATTCTATTATTTACTTTTATATCAAAAAAATTAAAATAAAAATCAGAAAACTTATAATCTAAAGCAAGACTATCTTCCGCTAACTTTTCATACGCAAATTTAATTTGTTCATAATCTTTATAAAAAACTACAGGATTATTTAAATAGTCTATTATAGAAGAATCTCCTGTTAGTTCATTAAAAGGAAGCACAATAAAAGAATTTACTTTATCTATAGATTTTTGACTATCTAAATCAAAAAATCTAATTGAATCAATTTCATCACCAAAAAACTCTACTCTTAAAGGATTCTCAGAATTAATTGGAAAAATATCTAACACAAAACCACGAAGAGCAAAATCTCCCATTTTTTCAACTACAGAAACCTTACTATATCCAAAATCAGTTAATGCATTTAAAATATCTTTTTGCTCGAAACTGCTTCCTTGTTTAAAACATATATTTCTTTTTTCAAAATCTTTTAAGGACAAAAGTCTTCTTGTATATCCTCTAACATCAGTAATAACAATATGCTTATCGTTGGTATTAATCTCTTTAAGCATATTAATTCTATCAACTCTAAGTTCAGGACTAACAGAAACCCCATCACTCAAGCTTATTTCATCATCTTCAAAAAGAAGAACATTTATATCATAAAATTTATTGTATAAATTTCTAGCTTCAAGTATATTTGGAGTAACAATTAAAAATGAATTATCATTTTCCTCAAACACTTTTTTCAATAGAAGCACGAAAAAACCACCGGATAAATTAAATAACCCCGTGTTATTATTTAATTCAAAACTAGTTAGTTTACTAAAAGCATTCATAAACATCACCTAGATAGAATAATATGGCTTCAAAAAAAGCAATATAATTATACTAAATAAAAAATAAAAAGACAAGTAGTCTTGTCTCTTAATCAACATATTCCTTTAAAACAGAGGTTACTTTTAAATAACCCAAATTATTCAAATGCAAGCCATCATTAGTATACAAATTCTTCAAATTACCTTCTTTATCTAGCAATTTATCATACAAATCAATATAAGTAACTTTTTCTTCTTCACAAACTTCCTTTATTGCTTTATTAAGATTCATCACCTTTTTATTATTTAAAGGCAATGCAAATTTTACATCCTTATCTTTTATAATTTTTGGATTTACAGGATAAACAGATTCTACATAAATTTCTGTCTTACTTCTATTTTGTTTTATTTCATTTATTAAACTTTGAATATTAAAAACTATATCTTCTTGATCAAGTTCCCCACATAAATCATTTATTCCTATAAGCAAAAAAACTTTTGAAGGATTATGCTCATAAACATCCTTTCTTACACGATCAAGTAAATCGCCAGTTCGATTGCCTCCTATTCCTTTATTAATAACATTATTGTTGGGATAAAATCTATCCAAATCATAACCATGAGTTATTGAATCGCCAAAAAAAATTATATTTTCATCGTTTTCATATTTAATAATTGGTTTATTAACAATTAAAATAACATTAAAAACAAGAGAAACAAATAACAACAAAGACGCTATGCTACATAAATAAAAAAACTTTTGCTCACCATCTTTTTTATCATCAATCTTACCGTTTTTTGGCATAAAAAAACCTCCAATTGACTATTTATTATAACACTTTAATAAAATAAAGCAAGAAAAAACTATATTAAAAATATAGTCTTTTAATCAGAAACATATTGATTCAAAATAGAAGTAATTTTTAAATATCCCAAATTAGTTAAATGTATACCATCATCAGTATAAAGATCCTTTAAATTACCTTCTTTATCAAGCATTTGATCATATATATCTATATATACAACATTATTTTCTAAACAAATCTTTTTTATTTCTTCGTTATATTCTCTAATTGCCTTATTATTTAACTTTCTATGTTTTTCATTCAAGGCATTTTTTACAATTTTCTCATTAACAGGATAAAGTGATTCCATATAAATTTTAGTGTTTCCTCTATTAACTTTTATACCGGTAATTATAGTCTGAATATTAAGTAATGTATCATCTTTATCAACATCATTAGTCATATCATTAATACCGCATTGTATAAAAGTTTTAGACGGATTGTAATCATATACATCCGATTCTATTCTCTTCAACAAATCATCCGTTTTCTCTGCCCCAACACCCTTATTAACTACATTCACTTTTGGATAGTAAAATTTTAAATCATATCGTGCAGTAAGTGAATCTCCAAAAAACACAATATTTTCAGTAGCTTTATCATTTTTATTTTGATCATTATTAATTCCCACAAAAAGAATAATATTAAAAACAAGAGAAGCTACAAAAGCACAGATTGCAAAAATTACTGCAATAATCCTCATTTTTGATACAACATTTTTCTCTTGTGTAACATTATTATTTTTTGAATTGTTATTTTTTTTATTAATATTGGTATTCTTTAGATTAGTATTTTTCAATTTAGACGTGTTTTTTTCTTTCATAATATCACCCCAACTGACCAGATATTATACCACAAATTCTTTAAGAATACAAATACTTTAACCAAGTAAATTTCTCTTTTTGAGATAAACGTTCAATAATAATTGATAAAGTTAAAATAAAGAACATTGAAATCAAAAAAGTATAACCTAACATATTAATATCCAATCTGCGTTTAAACACATTAAGAGTAATTAATACAAAATAATAAACAAATAAATGAAGATAAAAAATCAACATACTTAGAATTCTAAGTTTTTTCCATATATCACTAGATTTTAATTTTATAGTGGCACAAAATGGAATAAGAAAAACAC
>JAEEGL016090729.1_pt1 | contig 37063 bp, 20 predicted proteins | sample 9134231 | NCBI WGS metagenome assembly JAEEGL01 (sample SAMN16246548, study PRJNA631951) | gut metagenome | biome: gut microbiome; feature: rumen; material: fiber-attached | host: Bos | place: Iran: Karaj | collected 2018-10 | reverse complement strand
ACGATCAGCCTGTTATACCCGAGCGATGGCTATCCTTTCATCAGATCATCGTAGTAGGCATCCGGAAACCGCAAGACATGGACTTTCTTCGTGTTTTCTCTGTCCAATGAACAGATGGCGATCGCACCGAAGCGGTGCCTGTTATAAACGCTCATGACATTTTGAAGTTCTTCTCTGTTCTCCTCATCAACAACTAACGCTCTTATATCTTCCGGAAACAGCATGTTCTGTTCATAGCTGATTGGAACGGAATTGTTGATGGCAATCTTGGCGTTGTAGATGCCCTTGATTTCAAACAGACAGCACATCGCAAAAACACACTCATTAAATGATAGTCCATCCGCAAGGTTTGGACTCAGTCTGATTGCGTCTTCGCTCAGACTGGTGTTGAATTCGTCGGTCTTGATGTTTTTCAGATCTTCTATAAATTTTTCATGGTTCATTCTTGTACCCCTCCACTTACTCATAACGAAGGAAAATTGCAAAAATGGAACTTTTTTTCGGAAAAAATCAGTTTTTTCTTTAAATATTGCGCATCTTTGCTCCTCCATATACCTTCCACACTCAAAAAAAGGGAAAAGGAAAAGATTCAAGAAAAAACCTGCTATTTTTCTCAGATTTCCTGCTTTTTCAGGATAAATATTAAAATACGGGTCGGTTTCTGACCCACAGAACATGTCCTGCTTAACAAAGATTAAGGGAAAATTCTTCCATTTAGGATAGGAATCTCGCTGTTTTCTGCGAATAATGATATAGAGGGACGCCTCTAAAAAGCAAACACCTGATGCTGATGTCGAGTTAGTTCATCCGATTGCAAGAGCTCGTTAAAATGGTTGAATCGGAAAAATAAGCACCCGTGTTGGGTGCTTACTCATTCGCAGTTCTCTTCAAAGAAATCAGCCGCATCTTCCCAGGAGTCAAAGTCTTCTTTATATTCGCTGTAGAGCTCGTCTTCGTCTCCGCACTCGCAATAGATATCTATCCTTTCTTTTAAATTCACTTCGTCTTTTTTCTCGCGATCTTTGTTCTTCCATTCGCGGTAGACATCATAATAGTCCTTTTCCCTTGGATAATCCTCATAAGGAATGATATCGATGTTGTGATTCGATTCTTCAAACAGCTCCCAGAGATCATTTCTATATCTCTCGCCCGAGATCGTGTCGGTGTTTTTTGCAGTTGATTTATAGACTAACACAGGACCATCTTCGGTATTCTGATACCAGTAGTATTCGAAATAGATATCATCACCTTTTATATAGCAGTACATGTCGGAATACTTGCCCAGGATGAAGTATTCCTCATAATAAGAGGAACTGTTTTCATAGATGAACATATCGATCGCATCGCCTTTTTCCGGCATGACGTAGTCTCTGATCAGAGCGGTGTCACCAGCCAGATAGTCATCATACGCTTCCGAGATGCGGCAAGCTGTTTTCGATCGCTCAGCATAACTTCTCTTCTTGTCAAAAGAGTATTCACACCGGTAAACTTCCTTGCCGCTGCTTTTCAAATTCCAGGTCAATATGAGGCCGTTTGAGTCTGGGTCCTCTATGACATGGGAACAGTATTCCAAATCAGAACTGCTCAGTATGTTTCTTAAATCAGAGTCAAACAATAAGGAAGAACTGCTGAAACTTAGGGACATGGGGTCGTTCTTATCCTTTGATTTCGTAGCTTCGGAAGCAGCCGGTTTGGAAACAGGTGCTGTCTCAGGTTTTTTTGCCTGCGTATCGTTCTGTGTCGGTTTCGTTGCGCACCCGCAACACAAAAGAAGAAGCGCAATAAGCACTATATGTGCTACAACGCCTAAAGTCAGTCTTTCTAAGTTTTTCTTTGCTGTGCTTTTTTTCATTAATATTCAGATTTACCAAAGGAAACACTCTTCCGATATTTCAAACAGGTTGTGATCACATCATGTTCTTTATTATCAGCGATACAGCGTTCTTCCCAGATCTGACATCAGAAGATGTTTTTGCCAACGTCGTGATATAGCGATCATCGTGGTAGGTCAGTTTATGGTGTTTGCCGTCGGATGTTACCTTGAATCCCAACTTCTCCAGGCGGTTGATCTGGTCCTGATCCAGCCCGCGGTAATTGTTCAGTATGCTTCTCAATTCTTCATAACGTTCTTCTAAAGAAGAGGTAGCTTGGTTGTTACATAGGATATCGTTAATGATATCTGCTCTTCTGCTGCCCTCTTTTAAACTGACACTTTCAAGAATATCAATTAGGAGTTCCTTAATCTCTCCGGGGTAGACTTCTTCCTCTTTGCCGTATACCAGTAATGGCTTTTCGTTAATTGAATTTAGTCTTTCCTTAAGAATCCTGTTTTCTGTTTCCAGATCAGCAATCCTTTGTTTTAGCCTGTTGTTTTCTTCATCGGTTTTTTTCAGATCAACATCGAACGTTTCTACGATCGACCGGTTTTCATCGGCGATCTTCTGGCTTTCTTCGATGATCTGTTCGTTTTGTGATATAAGGTTTTTGTTTCTTCCGGAGACGACGATGCTGGATATCTCATCGTATGTCGTCATTTGCCCGTAATTCTGCGACTTGTAGTAGAAGTTGATTCCCTTGGATATCCTGTTGTTTGTTTCTTTGCCGTCGAACCTTCCATATACTATAACGTTTGGCTGCAGCGACTTTACTGGAAAATAGGTTACGATCGAGCCGCCATAAGCTGCCCTGTTTCCGTATTTTTCTTTAAGAGTATAAGAGACTTCTTCGTCTCTTTGAGCAAAAACATGCGCCATGCCGGCGTATCTGTCTGCCAGAACTTCGGGATCGGCGGCATAGTAGCCATAAGGCGTTGTTGACAGGAAGATGACCGGTAAAACATTGCCGGCAGATCCTTCGATAATCTTTTCGATTTCTTCAAGATTCCCGTTTTCAACATCATGGGATTCATACTGGATTTTGATACAGCCGTCTTTTCTTATGATCCTCATATCGACCAGTTCATCGATCAGATCGGGCTTTTTGAATTTCCTCAGATATCTCCCTGTTTCTGTTGTTTCGGAGTTGGACATCTGAACATACAGTTCATGCAACTCCGGCTTAAAAACAACAGACAGTTTCCACTCCGTTCCGTCAAGATCGGTATCGGTGTGGTACGCCGCCAATATGCCGGCATCAGAATAGTCCACAAAGTACAGCTTCTTTTTCTGGTATTCATAGATCTGATAATTGTCGTAGTCTTGTTCCTGAAGGTCCATATGGTATCTGAGATCCTTCGTATTGACGATCCAGTCAAAAATAAAAGGATAAAAATCCTCTTTCATGAAGCTTTCTGTGCATTTATACTTTACATTCAGAAGAATCATGTAGCTGCCCTCCTTGAAAGTGTAATTATCTAGCGTTTTTCACTATATGCCCATTCACTAATTCGTTCATTTCTGCTGTTTACAAAAGAAATTGTGTTTTCTTTGTACAACAGATATTCCTCCATGTTGGTTGGCCTCGGCTTAAAAGAAAAATCATAGAAAGGGAGAAAAAACCTTACGTTATATTTCTCGTCGACCAGATCCTGGAGCAGAAAAAAGTCGACATATCCTTTGAAATCAACAAACAGACCAAAGAATTCATGATACCGTTTGAAACACTCATACAGCGGGCTGTCTTTACCCAGGTAGTACAGTCTGATGCATTCCAGGGTCAGATCAAAGCGATCGCAGATTCTGGAATTGATTCCCCTTTCCTGATTGATGGACATCTTTCCATTGATCTTTCTTTTAGGAAAGATTACATATCCTCCTATCGTTGAACCCTTAGCTACAAAATCTTCAATGATATTCCGGTCAATCTGGGAGATCATATGCTGATAGTCTTTCTGGCTGCGCAGAGAATTGCTTATGGAATCACTTGAGAACAGGAAACTGCACGCATCACTTGTGTTGTTGAGCCATTCATCTAGAATCAGCTCCTTGCCGTTTGGAAGCTTCTTGCTCCAGAGGTATCTGTGATAGCCGCGCAATGTGGCGCTGTACGAATCCGGATCTCTGTCTCCGACATCTGATCTCGTGTCAAAAGAAGTATCAATGAACATGAATCAATCAGAAATCCTTCCATTGTGTTCTTTGGGCGATATCTGATACTTTTTCGCCATTATAGGTAAAGAAACTAGGTCCTGCAGTCGGATATCCTTTGATTGCGTCAGAAATTGCTGATAAAGAGGTTATTTCTTCTCCGTATTGAACCTTACGATCACTGGCTACATAGGCCTTAACACTTGGATCCTCAATATAAACGAGTTCAGCTCCCACCGGAATACCGCACAACGAAAAGTTTACTGGCGGTCTCCTGATGGTTTGCTGTTTCTTAATATCCGGTTTCTCTTTTTTGAGTTTTTCTCTTGTTCCACTGATAACAGCAATCGATTCAAGAAGCTCGTATGCCTGCTCAGGAGAAAGGATAAAAAATTCTCTGCTTTTGGTAACCCTGAGATCCGGATTGAGATTATCAATCATCTTATGCAGTTTCTTATCTTCCAGATTGCCAGACGTCTCGTATGTTGCATACACTTCGTATTCATAAGGAAGTGCGGTTGTACTGAGCTGCTGACGACGCTGTTCGACATCTTTTGCATATCCGATCTTGACCATGCCATTCAGTGCCGGATTGGTCATGATGTAAATGTACCCTTTTGCCATTATCTTGTCCTTTGCCTTTCCTCTTGATGTAGTTTCTGTTCAAAAAATGCTCTTACCGCTCTATACTCGGACTCTTTGATTATTTTTCTGAATAGCACCTCATTCTTGTATTTCTCAGGCATTTCTTTCATATCTGTTGAAAAAGACTTTTGCTGAACTGGAATTCAGCATATATTTGAGATACACACTTTTATTCCTGTAGTGCTAAATAAAATCAGATTTCTTTCCGTAAGATGTAATGTAAGCCTTCTTTTGAGCTCTGGTTATTGCAACATAAAGCAAACATTTTTCCGCCGTCATTGTCTCCCGCTCAGAAACGTTGTCAGTGTGATCTATTGCTGTTGCAAGAGGAACAATCCTGTTATTACAAGAAACAACAAAAACATATTGGAATTCAAGTCCTTTTACTCTATGCATTGTTGCTAATCTTAATCCATCGAAATCGCGATCGTCGTTTTTGCTCTGTTTGATCTGGTAGTTCTTTATTCCGGACTTGGTAAAATTTGATGAGTATTCTGAGACTAATTTGTTTGTCCTTGCTATGACGCAAATATCATTCAAAGAAGTCCCTTTTTCATTCAGCTTTTTGATCTCTTTTAACAAATAATCGAATTCTTCGTTGGCTGTTTTGAATGTTCTTATTTCCGGTTTGTCTCCGTGCGTGAGCGATTGGCATCTGTCATCTAATATATCCTCATCATCCAGATTATCAAAAGGAATTCCTTTCAGTATTGCAATCGCTGCTTTCCTTGTTTCCTCTGTAGTTCGATAGTTAATTCTTAAAATACTACTTCTTCCACGAACATCAATTCCACAACGGGAAAGAGCTGCTCTATTCTTATATATCCTCTGATGTGAGTCTCCTACGATGAATATGTCGTTTAAATGTTTTTCTGCTGCAAGCTTTCTTATTAGCCTATAAGCATTGTCACTAAAATCCTGACCCTCATCAACAACTATGTGCTTGTATTGCTTCTTTTTGTCAGATTTGGCAACCAAAACCGAACATTCGTATAGCGCATATGAAATATCTCTAACTTTGTTTTCTTTCATCAAGTTAAGATACGTTTCAAACACTTTCCATATTTCTATTCTCTTCCTCCTGTCCAGTCGTGTTCCTCTTCCATTTCGGCTTGCCCTCACATATTTATCCAGGCTTAATGCCTCTTGTGAAACAACCACCCTATTCCATTCATCTCTATAGAACTCTTCTGTAAAGCCCAAATCATTAGGCGACATTATTAAAGCCTTTTCCCACAAGCTGTCTATTACGTCATCGTAAGCGATTGTTGCTTCATATCCTTGTTCTCTTAAAAATTGAGTTGCCCATGAATCCAGATGTTTTACTTCTATATGACGTAATTCTTCAATCGTACATATTTTCCTTAAGTTTTCCGCTATATCAGAAGCTAGGTTAGCAGTGAAAGTTGTAAATAAAACTTTTTCTTGCCCTTCCAGTTTTGAAGCCAAATATTTTGCTCGATGCATAGCAACGACCGTTTTTCCCGTTCCGGCTGTGCCTAAGACTCTTGCTGGGCCATTATAATCCTTGTTTACTATTCTTCTTTGGGTTGGGTGCAAGAACACTCTCCATTTTTCAAGAGGCTCTGCCATTATCTTCCTTAATTCATCTTCATCGCCAACAACCATGAAGGAGCTTAGTGTTTCTTCGTTTTCTAAGGCTTTCGCAAGATCCGCCTGTTCTTTTTCCTCGTGCTCTTTAGTAATCAATTCAATCACTTCATCAACATCAAATCCTTCAACAATCCATGATAGATTTTCAAAAACATCACGAGAAAAGCTGGATTGCATAGAAAAAAACATTTCCTTCGAGGTAATCGAATCAAGCATCTTTTTCTGTTCGCTTGGAACGCCTAACAAGGCCAGTTTGCTATCAGGAATTGTTTTAAAAATGGACTCTGTTGAATCTTGTTTTTGTTCGACACTTAGTATGTCATATATCTGAATCGAACCGGTATTGGGGTTAACATCACATTTTTTCCTCTTCGCCCAATCATAGGCCTCATCATGATGGTCGACCCAAAGAAGCAGGTAGACACCTGTTTGTTCTTGTCTCACCACAATCCCTCTGTATGCTTCATCTATTCTGACCGAGCAAAGCTTGTCATCGATGCAGTATTTCAGTTTTTCGTAATTGATTCCCGGCGCAGTAGGATTATTTTTAAATTTTACTATAAAGTCGGTGACCTTGCTTTGAATCTGTCTTGGCAGTTTAGCAAACGCTGTCAAAAAATCGTTTGCTATTGCAACTTTGATTTCAGGCATTATTCATTACCTCCGAATACATTAATGCTTGTTTCTTCTTTTGGATCGATAACTATCCAGCCGTTTTCTTCCAAATAACCTTTATATTCCAGTTGATTTTCAGTTAAACATGCAATCTTCTTGTCAATCCATGCCATTTCTATTTCGGCTACTACCCCAAGTCCATCCTGCTCCAATTCATAACCAACTTCATCAGGCGGACTGATTTTTACCTGTTCAAGCTGTTTTGCAAATGCAATAACGCTTTCATCAAACAGTAATTGATATATGCTTGACCACTCTGTATCGGCGTAACTAGTTGAAATAATGTCACTTGCACTGTTTTGAGTTGCTAAGACTGTGTAAACATTATCGTTTAATCCCTTCTTAGTTACTGCAGCAAAACAAGAAGAAAACTGCATAACATTCATGAACCGTAGTAATCCATTCCAATCATGTTCGAACTCTTCAGTCGAGGTATCATTGTCATCCAAACACATGTACACACATATTTCGTCTTTGTTCCTGTCTGTTAATGCGGCAAAGGCTGATAAAAGACTGCTTGTTCCGGGAGACCATATTCCTCGAATACTGTTTATGTCAGCACCAATCTCTGCTTTATGAATTTGGTTGTTTGCGATAGTATAAACAGGATCCCAGATTTCTGCAAAAATAGCTTTTCTTGGATCGATCAACGACCATGAATAAGCGGTTGATTGACCTCTAAAGACTTTTTCTGCTTCTTCATCGCCTAGATAAAACATCAGCAGATCGAAAGAAGACATTTTTTCAGGAGAAATTGAAGCGGAATCCTTAGCTACAACGGTATTTTTATACATTACACCACCTGTCGGCATGCTTAGAAAATCGAGCGTTTCTGTGTAATAATCCCCTTGGTTGTCAAAAACACTTTGAACATCTTTATAACTCAACGACCACACTCTATAATTATTGCTCTGAACAATCGCGTTTCTCTTCAGTGTATCGTCTGCAGATATATCTTTATGATATGCAAACCCGTCAGTAAATATTGCAACAGGTTTATGATTTGGGGCTGTAATAGGCCAGATAACAAAATCGGGCTTGGATGTAACACAAACATTATCGGTTGGTCCAACCGTTACCTGAGGCTCTATTTGCCATGTTAATCCATTGACGGTCAGAATATATCCCTGTTTTTCGTTAACCAGCGATTTTGAAATATCGATTTGTTGATTTGATCTTTCTTTGTAATCAAAAGCTTCAATAAACTTTCTTTCAAGTTCACTCTCAAATAAAGTGTTGACAGGGATCTTACCGATCTTATCTATTTTTTCGATATTATCTTTTCCGGAAAGTATCGATTTTAAAATGTCTATCGCAACAGTCCTTGATATTTCGCCAATATTGTTGCTCTGCCTGTATGCATACAAGCAATGGTAGCAGCCGTCTTTTTTCGGATCCTCTTTGCATGTGCAATTCTCTAAAACGTCCAGCGCTTTTTCAAACACTTTTACAAGCACGTTCTTCTCTTGCATCAGCTGTTTCAGGTACCCTGTTCCGCCAGGAACGGAATCATATATTACAAGATATCTTTTTCTGTATCCTACTTCCGGAATCGGGACTTCGCTGACCGTTGCTCTAAGATGATCAACGTTTCCAAAGTACTCTTTCATTCCCAACATAAATGCAGCAACAAATGACTCAGTACGAACTAAGGTCGAATCCATTGTGGTTGATGGAATAAGAAGCCTTAGTATTTCTGTTTCAAATTCCCGATACAGGAATAAACACTCTTCATAATTCGTTTCAGATAATAATTCGTTTTCATTTTTCTTTGCTTTACACCAATAAGCATGTTCAGGTTTGCTTCCTTTCTCCTGAATTTTGCCGCAATGCTTGCAAATCAGGAAGCCGTTTCTAATATCTTCCTCGCCGGCGACTGTCAGTTTTTCACCCACGGTGTCGCTTTCTCCGTAATTAATCTCGCGAAGAACAGCTTTTCTGACAAATTCATAGCCAAAAGGAAAATCATCATTATTCATGCTATAGGCGCTCTGAATATCTTTTTCTTCATCAACGTCTACCAGCAACTGTTTAGAATAAAACGTCACAGATCTGTCTTCGCTGTCATCTCCAATTAAACTGTTTTTATAATCGGAATTTGAAAAGACAGAATTGACTTTCAACATATTTCTTATCTGGCCTGAGTCAGCCCAGATTGGCGATCCACACTGAGGACAGGATGCAACATTCTTGGTTGGATCTTCCACTTCGGCATGAGAACAGTTAGGGCATAGTCTCCACTTAGAAATTGATGATGTTGAAAGATCTACCTGATCAATTTTCAGCTTTCTTCCATCTGCATAAAAATAGTTATTTGGAGCAAATTCACTGATCGCTGAAGAAGCCGATCTTTGATATTCATACGTAATTCTCTTGTATTTGCTCTTGGCAGTTGTATCTTCCTCTTCTTCCTTTTTTGTCAGGACCACTCGTAAAGTAATGCCCGCTTCTGGGAACGCATAGTTTGGAAGGAGGCCTTCGTCAGTAAGGTGATTAAAAACATCTTTCTTGTTTATTGCATTGATTACCTCAATTAAAGCAGCTTCTTGTTTTTTAACTTCCTTGATTTCTTTTTCGTATGATGAATCTTTTGGCTTTGCTTCCAGTTCTTTGATGATCTCTTTCAGCCTGTTTACGCTGGTTTGTATACTATCCCTTTGTTTCTTAAGGTTTTCAAATGATTCCAAAAGCCTTAAATGCATCGGTGATTTACCACCGGCGCCTTTATCGCCTTTCGCAAAATTGTTAAGTTCTGCTTTTGTTATTTCGTCGATATCCTGATCAAACATTCTGATAAACGAATTAATTAGCTTATTCAGATTCCTTTGAACATAGATTAAAAAGTTGAATGGGAATAAGTCTTCCGGTCTTTGATTGATTTTCGTTAATATGGTTCCGACCTGCTTAGGAATACTTGATTCATCGATCTTTGTCTTTACCCATGAATCCATACAAAAGGCGGTAAACTGTCTTTCTAAGACTGCAGATGCTTTTAAAAACACCTTCGGAGGAGTTATATCACCGGCAATCATGTCCAAAGGATCGGCGTAGAAGTACAAGTCGTGCGGCCTTGTGTTTGCTATTGCCAGCGTAAGCGCATTTCCGTCTTTCCTTCCTGCACGGCCCGTTCTTTGCTGATATTGGGATTGTGATGGAGGGACACTGCAAAGAATGACAGAAGAAAGGTCGCCTATATCAATACCCATTTCAAGAGTAGGTGTACACGAAAGCACATTCGTGTCCCACATCATGTGATTATCTTTATCTTCTTTAAATTCGTCTTCCAGGCTTTCTCTATCCGACCTTTCCAATAATCCTGTATGTTCCTTTGCATTAATTCGTGCGACATCTCCCTTTCTGTACAATCTTCCATAATAGTTGTCAGACGGGAAATAATATTCTTCCAGACTTCCACCGTTTTTTTCGACTAGGCAAGGGATGTTTCTCCATAACTCCAGAGCATTTTTACATATGTATGTCGTTGTTCCGCATTTGTTGCACTTTAATGCCTGGACATCAGTCGTTATCATCGCTCTTTCTTTGTTGATTCCATAGTATTCAAAGCTGGAATCGGTTTTGTTTAATTTCAGAACGCCGTTTTTACACAGCTCATCAAAAATGATTGATGCAACCTGTACACAGGTGTCGTGTAAAAGGACGTTTTCTTTTGAAAAACACTTTGCAATATGGTTGATAAAGTAATCGCTATCGATATAGGTGAATGAAGAATCCTTTATTTTTGCACTATTTTTATACTTTATTACAAATCGTGGTTCATCTCTTCCTGCAGGAGTATTTGGCAGCCAACCAATCCGAGAAGCCGATAGTAAATACCCCTGCCCCCCACTGTTTAAAAACTGGAAAAAGACTGGATCAATAAATGCTCCAGAACTGACCATCCTATCCAAAACACCCAGCACCGCATGGGCACAGTCTTGCTTTTCAAAAGTCGCAATATCACCAAGTTCATTTCTGATTCGATCGGCTGCAGACTCGGAAACAGCGACAACATCATCGTTTTTAAAATACAGCAGTGAACTTCCTGTTGTTTTTAGTGTCCTGCCTAACTTGTTTCTGATGCCATATTCAAGAAGAACCTCGTATTTGACTCTTTTTTCAATATCTTCTATCAGCAACCGGGCACTATTATCGTTTGCAAGTTTCCTGTTCTGAATGAGCTTTTCATATGCGTCTCTCCAAACCATATTATGTGGAATGAAAAAGGAGACAAAATCCTCATTGCTCATTTTTTCATGAAAATATTTAATAAACTGGTCTTGGAAATCTTTTAAGCTCAGATCATCTTCGTTTTCTTCCGCAAAATGCTGAATCATCAATCTGATGCCGAATCTCCAGGTTCTCGCATTAAAGAATCCTGCCCTATGAGCGGCGTCCTGCACGCTATCTGAAAAGGCCATTGTTTTTTTATCATCATTGAATCTTGAGGCAAATGTTTGAGACAAAGAAACGCTTATTTCCGTTGCGCTTCTTGCACCTATCAGTGCAAGCCCTCTCTTACTTCCGCAGAAAGGACACGAATATGATTTGTGCCCTTCAGCACCAAATGTTACATTTTTTGGAATAACAACCGGAATAGCTTTGCTTCCACACTCTGAGCAAACGCCTTCATCGTTATCGCTGACTGTTACATATAAATCGTTTGGGCAAAGAAAAGCATTAATTGCATTTTTCGGTGCTTCATCTTTGCTGTTGGGGAACATCATCAACACCTTGTCATCAGCTTTAAAATACTGATTGTAAAAAGCAGGAAGGTTGATAATTGTGGCATTTCGTTTTTCATTTAGTATCGAAACCCAGCCTGTATGCCCACAATCTCTGCAATTCACCACCGGAAGATACCGCTTTTTCTGCTGCTGGTTAAGATCATATGCCAAAGCATAATCGACTTTTTCTAAATCGACTTTACCGAGTGTTCTTCTGAGTTCCTTAAGCCAAAGATGGACTCTGACATTCAAGAAGGTTCTTAATTTTCCTTCTGATCCGGTTCTTGCGAACGAAATCAAGGCGAAAAGCGAATCCATCAAAGACTCTTTATCAGTTATCGATTTTAATTCCGGATAATTGTCAATCAACCGATCGGCAAGCTTCGAAGATTGCCAATAATTGTTTTTCATCATTGTGATCGTTGATTGAACAAATGAATGATGCATAAGCTTATCTTTTAAAATGAGTCTACCTTTGTCTGTTAGAACATCATCTTCAAACTGCTCAAACCAAATTTTTGCACATTCCGTTATATACCTGTCACAATTATCCTCTTCTATTAAAGCTGCAAGTTTTCCTAAATCGTCATTGTCAGGCAGACGGAATTCGCTAATGTCACAGCCATCAAAAAATTCTGCAGGGCTCAATCTTTCTTCTGTGATTATTGAATCGTCATCAAAGTCTTCTCCAAACACTTCAGACGCAAAAGAGATGATTTTATCGGAGTTTTCCTTTGCGCCGATCGTTGCTGATGTTCCTATGCAGCAAAGATGCCCATTAGGGATGTACATTCTTGATTTTAATCTTCTGATCAGACACGCAAGATCCGTTCCTTGTGCACCATCAAAAGTGTGCATTTCATCTACTGCAATATATTTTAGCGTTTCGGGTTCGTTTTCTTCCCAAAGGCCAGCATCTTTTGGACGAATTAACAAATAATCCAGCATCTTGTAGTTGGTTAGTAAGATGTCTGGTGGCTGGTTTAACATGGTATCTCTGTCTGTTATAATTCCATGCTCGCTCATCATGGTGCTGGCGCCTCTCTCTAGGCCACCAACATACATGCCCGCTGTAACATTTCCTCTGAGATTTGGATTGTTATATATAAGTTCAGCTAATCTTCTTTGCTGATCGGACGCTAATGCGTTCATCGGATAAATAATCAGCGCCTTTATTCCTGGTTCTCCTCTATGCTGATAGCAGTATTCAAGAATAGGATATAAAAAACACTCTGTTTTACCAGAACCTGTTCCCGTAGCAATGATTGTGGATCTGCCGTCATCACCAGTTAATCTAGAAAATGCCTTTTCTTGGTGAACATAAGGGGTATATTCCGGCTTTACTCCTTCAAAAAAATCGAGTTTCGAATCGGACACTCTAAAAGGCAACTGAACAGAAATATATGGCTCATGATATACATTATCTTTTTGATAAACCATATCGGTTAATGAACCAATAAACGGCTCATTAGACATAGGAAAAGAGGATTCAATATAATCACTTATTCCTTTTTCAAGCTGCTTTGCGAGAATTGAAGGTATCATTGCTGACCTCCTTTATCATTTAGTCCAAACTTTTCTTCAAAAAAGTGCCATGCTATTATGTAGTCTGTTTCTCTGTCACATTTGTCAAACGGAGGATAATATTCGATCGTTCTTTCTGTTTTCCCAAAAGGCATTGTATCGTCAACGATTGAATGACAATATACATTACAATCTTTTTTCTTTCTTATGCTTTCAAATTCTTCTCTTTTTACTGTTAATTCGCCATTCCCTTTTGAACTAAATACCATTCTACCTTTAGAGTCATACCAGGTATCTTGTTCATATTGCTGTGTGATAGGAAATTGAAGTCTATATATAGTAAGTAGGTCATTTAAAGACAATCCTATTGCAATTGCGGTTAAAACATCTATTTCTATTTGGGCTTGTCTTCTAGAGTAGTCTGACCGCAAAGGGAATTCGTGATTCCACTTTGAAATGCACAGAGCATTAGAATCAAGTCTTTTTTCTTTTTTTGACCATTCAAATTGTGTATTCAGACGATCAACGAAGAAATCAACTAGGTCAGAATAAAACAAGGTTGTGCAGTTTAGTTTTAGAGTTCTGCAAACAATTTCATCAAAAACTGGTCCTTTTTCGATTATTGGAAAAGGCGATGCACTATCAAAATTCAAGTTCTGTTTCCCTACAACTTTTATTAAAAAATCAAACACGATAGAAGACCATGCGCCAGCAGAAACAACCATATCCTCTATGTTCTTAAAATAAAACCCTATTAATCCGTTAATGTGTAATGTTTTCGGAGGAACAATCGCCGCAATCAAAGTTCTTTCGCCGCTTAGATTAAGCATTTTTCTGGCCACTATGTGATAATTGTTATTCCACTTTTCTCCCCATTGGGTCGTTGGCACCCTTGAGATATATTCACTAAGAGAGCAATTAGGCGAGTAATTACATCTTTGCAAGTAATTATCGTGAATAGCCATAAGATCTATTGGATCATACGCTCTATGGGTTTTGCATCCTTCTTGGGAACATTGAAAAGTTGAATTTAATAATCCAATATGTGGGCCCGAATAGATCACATCAATTAATGACTCGGGGAAATGGACGTTTCTAATTATTGTCCCGTCATCTTGCGAATTTGTTTCATGCCACATCTCTGAAGTAGAAATTAGTTTTTGGTGTGCAAGAACATTGTCCTTTTGGGCACTAAATGCTTTTAAAGTTTCAAGATATTGTTTTGTGTGCAAAACAGGCAGCTTTGGAGATTTTCCTTCTGGATCATTATCAAATAAGCTCGAAAACAACGACAATTCTTTTTTTGTTATTTCTATTATTCTGTCTTGATGACCTTTAATATTCCAATTTCCGTTTTTATCTTTTATCCCCTCAACAGCTTCATCATGTTTTTCATAACACTCATCAATTGTGATTGGAGAAAATAGATTAAATATACAACTAAACTTTCCAGTCTCAACATTAGAATAAATATTCAAACTATATTTTTTTGCATTTCCAACATCTTGAAAGAGTTTAAGTTCATTTTCAAATCTATAATGGGACCGTAATTTTTTATACACAACTTTTCTTAATGGCGCTCCTTTAGGATCATCAAAAATACTATTTGGATGCACAAAGGAAAATACGCCCGTTTTATTAGAAAAATAGTAGCCCTGAGGAACGAAACACTTATACAAATCGGTTTGTTGGCCACGCAAAACATAATAATTCATCCACGAATTCAGATAGTTTTGTTCGCCTACTAAATTCTCATAATCTGTTACATAAGCATCTCTTATCAATTTATTCAATAAGATTTTTCTCCTAATCTTTGCAATTTCTGGAGCTTTATAATTCTTGACTGCAATAATAGGATAATTATCAGAAAGAATACCTTCTTCGTGCCATTCGATTTTTACCCACGGAGGATTTCCTAAAACTAAATCAAAGCCTCCTTTTTCTAAGAACAAATCAGCAAACTCAAGCTCCCAATGCATGAACTTATTTTGGTTTGCAATTTCCCATACAACATTGATTCTTGGGTTAGTTCTTCTTAATGCAGGAATGTCAACAATACTTATACCTTGATTCTTATATTCATTTACAAGGCCGATAGACATATTTTCGATTTCAGAAGCAAACAGAGACATTTGCTCGCTGTTTTTGCCTATTCTTTCGCCTGACTCTGTATTTACAGAACCAACTGTTCCTTCAAGGATTAACGACATATCAAAAAAGAATTCGCTTCTGGATGGAAGTAAATCTGCTTTCTCTATTGGCCAAAACCAAAGTGCGCACCAATAATCCATAGCAAGCTTTAGCCTTGCATATGGGCCAGCATTGTTCATATTCTCTGATTTATATAATTGCCGATACAGAGTGTCTTTCTGCCTGATTGTTGTGTGCGAATCTTTAGATGTGTCTGTGTGCCCATAAACGGATAGAACATCAGATGTCTGCTCTTCAACTTTCTTTCTTAACTCAACCTGTTGAGACCACAGACCATCAATTACTTTAGAGAGGTTTCTTAATGTTTCCAGTTCACCTTCTGTATATGGTTTTGTGAAGTCCTTATTCCAATTCTTTATTGCTTTAATCTTTTCCGGTTCGAGCTCTTTTATAACCTTGTCGTTGTAATTCGACATGCCAGGATCACCCAGCAAAAAATGATATACTTGTACTTTTGGTTTTCGCTCAGTACCTAAAGGGACTCTTTCCGGTTCGTTTTCAAACCATCTCATCCCCTTTGAAGATGTTGTCAAGGAAGTGACGTTATAGCATTGCCTTCTTGCTCCAATTAGAGAGTTTCCGTTTACCAGCTGGTTGCCAAACCACGGAACAAAACCGCCTTCATAGATCGTATTCAGCCACAACGATACTTCTGCAAGTTCAACAGCGATCGGGTTCAGATCGATGCCATAAACGTTTTTATCGGCAATATACATCTTGACCTTCTGCAATTCGCCAAAACGTTTGTCATAAGGAATCATCTCGCCCAGTTCCTTTTGTTTTTTATCTATATACGCTTCAGCGAGCTGATTAATGGCTTCATTAAGGAAGGCAGCCGACCCCATCGCTGGTTCGCAAACTGTAAGATCGAGTATTTCATCAGCGGTCTTATCTTTTAGTAATTCTTTTAATGCATATTTAACTAAACATTTTGTTAAGACTTCAGGTGTGTAATAAGAAGCCGATTTTTCTCTTTCTCTCCCTGCCAACCGGTAGATAAATACACCTTTGTCATAGTGGCGCAGTTTTCCTTTGTTTTCGCCGCTCTCATATCTTACTCTCTCGTTTTCTTCATACTGATCGAGCTCTTTTTCTGTAACAAAATATCCTACATCAAGTTCGTCAAATTTATCGTCTGCTCTTTTGACTTCATACAATGTTTCTTCGGCAATAAACCCTCTATACGATAACAGAGCTTCGTAAACCGAGCCCATTTGGTTTATGCCAAGATTCGCGTACGATATTCTTCCCTTTCTGCCCTTGTCATCTCTGGTCAGACTCATATTATCGATGATCCTTAACATTACCGAATTTCTGATTTTTGCATTAGAAATCATTTTTGTGTATTCCGGATCGAAGATATGTGCTTTCAGCGGAGTGATGACAAACATATCATGAATGCTTTCGTCGCTGCCGTATTTGATGATATCCTCTTCTTTTTTTGGATATCCTGTATATATCAAATCGAATAGTTTTGCCAAGGTCTCGTGCAGATAATATCCGTTTCCAACATCTTCAATTTCTGCTCTGGTTGATTCTGCAATATCTCTGATGCTTTCAAGTGAATATCCGGTATAGTATGCCTGGGTTTTGATTGGTGCAAAGCCAAGCTCAGGCCTTGCTTCAATAAACAGCACAAAAAGCATACGATACATATATCGCAAACATTCTATCGTTAATTCGTTTGCATCAACCGGGTTCTTATCTAAGTCAATCCCCTGCCTATGTGAAAGATCATAAATGATTTCGTTTCCTAACAATTCAATACTTTCACGTAAGGCGTATTTCAGGTTATTTGAAACGCCTGATGCGTTTTTCTGAGAGTTTTCATCCAGTTCATCTATGACTGTCTTTCCTTCCTCAGGACAAAGGCTGGTTTTGTGAAGCAGTACAGACATAGCCTGAAGAGTGGTCTCTTCTCTTCTTCCGAATATTTCATCCATTTCAAACTGAAGAAACCTTTTTTCATTCCATTTATTTCTGTCTATCAAAGCAATGGCGTTTGATCCGATAAGAATAATGAACCTAGGAGGCTCTTCTGTTAAAAAGAACGCTTGTGTGATCAATGCATCGTTGCTTTCTTTGTTAAGCAGCTCTTCACTTGAAGAAAAATCACCCTGTTCATATTTGCAAACATCTAAGGCGTGGCTTTCCAATAAATTATCGCTGTCATCCTTTGTAGCACTCAGAATAACCCACAGATGAGGTGCCCCGTTTTTTGATTGCATTTCAAGAAATACAGGAACCTGCTTCTCCTCGTCGATTTTTACATTTAATGGCTTGCCTTCCGGATAACCCAGAGAGTTAAGATAGCTTTTTGACAAGGAGATAAGGTTGTCTAAATTCCTTATATTTATGGAGGAGCCGTATGAATGGCTGTGGAACAAGGAATAGTCATTCGCTGTATCCCTGAGCTTTGACCATGGGGGTCCTTGCTCGGTTTTTAACGATTTGATGACTTCTGAAGCGTTTTCCTCGAAGACAGTAGAAAAATAATGATTGGTGTAATACTCGTTGTTGTTAGAAATTCCAGTTAAATCTAGCTTTGCCATCAATCTACCCCTTTAAATATCGCCACGATTTTGATATATGGGTTATCCTGAATCGTAAGTGTTTCCTTAACCCACTTTTCGAAACTATCAAACAGTCTGTCAACCCTTCTTTCGGCAGCGTCTTTGGACTTTTCACTCTCAAACAAAGAAAGCTGATAACTCTTGTGCTTCTGCTCAAGTTCTCCTAGTTTGTTGATTTCTTCGTCAATCTGGGGATCGATCCTATCTTTATACTCTCTGTATTTTGAACTAAGGAATTCTTTTGCCTTACTGACAACATCCTCAATATATATAGAAATGTCCTCCAAGTCATTCTGGCTGATTTCGTTCGTGTTGGGAATCGGAGAAGAAATCCCTGTCGATTTTATTACTTCCTGCATAGTTAGTGCTCGTTTAAAAACGCCATCTTTATAAAGCAAGCCAAACCATTGATCTACAACCGGTGTGGATTTCAGATTCGGAAAACTGCCATATACCACAAAAATGGCTTCATCTTCAGATAGATTGTTTTTTATCCCTGCCACAAGGGCTTTGTTCCTTGGGCACAGCAAGCTTGCCTTGTCATTGACCCAACCAAAAATCGGGTGAAGCGACCACAAATACTGTGTTGTTGGCCATGCTGTAGATTCCATATTGTTCTGCATGCTTCTTTTCATCTCCTGCATGCAGAATTGTTTATCGTCACTGAGTCTTAATGTATCTCCTTCGGGCATCGCTTCTTCAGGAAGAAGGGCTTTCATTCTTCTTTTCATTTCCGGAGACATCTTTATATCTAAGCCTGACACCTCATTTAATTTCTGAATCGGATAGTTTTCGTCCTTGTTGAAATAAGAAATGGCTTCATATAAATAGTCTTTGTCTGAGAATAGGGTTTTATCATCAACTGGCTGCTCTGTTGATGAAACCGTCTCTTCTTTGGATAGGCTCTTTAACATGAACTCTAAAGGATCAAACTCTTTTTCGTTTTCATCAATAGATTTGGAGAAATCTTCTGCAGATACCTTGTTTTCAATTGCTTCAATAACAACCTTTTCTTCCTCATCAACCGAAAATCTACCCAGCAATAAAGTTGGGTCACCGATATTCTTGACCGCCTGTTCTTCCTTTTCGATCAATACTTCAATAATCCTTACATCGCCTCTTATCTGCTTATTGTTGCTTTGAATCAGCATATATCTGATATCAGGACGCTCATTCTGGCCGTATCTGTCGATTCTTCCGTTTCTTTGCTGGAAGGTCATAAGTGACCAAGGTATATCAAAATGTATAAGACGATGGGAAAGATAATGGAGGTTTAATCCTTCCGAAGCAACATCGGAAGCGACCAGGATTTTGATAGGAGATTCTGTTCTTCCAAAGTCCTCAACAATTTGCTGCTGATCCGAATCACTCATGCTCCCTAGCAAGTTGATTACTTCTGTACCCGATAATCTCAAGTCTTTCTTTAGGTTTTCTGTCAGATATTTAACGGTTTCTATTCTCTCGGTAAAGATAACGATCCTGTCGTTTTTGGCATTCCTGTTCCAACCATATTCCCTGCTATTTAATAGAGAAAGCAACTTTTGGTATCTGCTGAAATCCTGTGGGGTGATAGCTAGTAAAGTGTTTCTCAATTCTTTCAGCTTATCTATATCTTTTAATTGAGTGGGATCATATTTCTTTTCGAGTTTTCTTAATCGATTCTCAATTGTTTTGATGCACGCGGCTGGGGAAGAAAACAGTGATTTTTCCAATCCGATTTTAAACAGGATCCCTGTTTTGTTTTTTGCTGCCAGGTCCATGTCAAGATCCATGTTGGCAAAAACATCAAAAGCTTCCTCTTCTTTTGGCGTTGTGTTACATCTTTCAAGGACAATGTTTCTTTCTAAAAATGCTCCGGATACTTGATTTCTGACATCTTGCTTAAATCTTCTAATGCACAATCCTTTTATGTCATCTTTTGTATAATCTTCCGGATTTGAGATTGCTGTAGGATCCAGCATGTTCATAAGCGAAGCAAACGATTCCGCTCTTCCATCGTGAGGTGTCGCTGAAAGCATAATCATTGTGTCAGACTTTTCAGCCAACAATTCTGCCAGCTTTGCTCTTTGAGCTCGATGATGTCCTCTTTTAGCGACATTCTGAGCTTCGTCTATAACAATGATGTCCCAGTACGCGTTTTCAAGATGTGTTCTGTACTCTATGTCTCTTTTTAAAGTGTCTACTGATACGATCGTTTTATCATAATAGAAAAACGGATTGTAATTTGAGGGTAACTCACATCTGATTCTCTGGATTCTTTTTGAGTCAAGTCTTACCAGAGGGATAGTAAAACGATTCCACATTTCTTTTTGAAATTGAGTCATCATGCTTTTTACAGTAACCACTAGAATTCTTTTGCCTTTTCCTCTTTTGATAAGTTCAGACATAAGAATTCCAGCTTCTAATGTCTTTCCAAGGCCAACTGCGTCAGCGATCAGGATTCTCTGCCTTGGTCTTTTTAAGGAAATCTTGCTCGGATCCAATTGGTACGGCATCATATCCATCGCTGCTTTGTGCCCTATATGTAGATTTGAATCTGTAGGAGTCTGCTGTCGCCATAGGCTTTCGATATAAAGCTTTGTTCTTTTATAAAAAGGGGAGTCGTCTGCAATAAGCTCAACTTCCGAGGGATTTACGATTTCCACTTCTTCAAGATCTGAAAGGAAAATTGCCTCTCTATCCTTTACAAGAGGTGATATTCCGACGCAATATAGCGCCTTATTTCCTAAATTATTTTGTTCTATTTTTCTGATTAGCCATTCTTCGTCTCGAATTATGGTTCTCATTCCCGGAGCATACTCAGCCATTGTTTCCTTCTCCTTCCATTGTTTTCGGAAGAATTTCCAAAACATCATCTACACCGCAGCCCAGTTCTCTGCATATGCGTATCAATGTATCCATAGAGACGGTTTCGTTTTTGCTTAACTTTGCTAGAGTTGGCCCACTGATGCCACACAATTTGGCAAATTCAGTTTTTTTCATCCCTTTATCAATTAATAATTTCCACAGTTTGTTGTAGTTTACATCCATAGCTGTGACCTCGCTTATTCATATTATACATTAGAATATTAAGATAACATAAATAAACGCTAATATTTTATTAAAATAAATTAATCCAAATCTTCTTCATTAAAATCGTGGCTGAATCTCACTCCAACTCTATATTTATCGAACCACCACTCTTCAAGGCTCATGGTAAACTGTTCTTCTTCCCCATCGGGATTGTATTCGTCGCTATCCGGATCAATCAAACAATCTTCTCTATAATTCTCATCTTCATACTCGATGCTATTTCCATACAGTTCGTCAATCAGCTCTTCATACTTGTCATTACAAAAGTCCCCTATTCTCGGATCTTCAATCTCATTTAGTTCTTCACCATCAACATCTAATTCTTTCAGAACCTTGTATTGCTCGTCCGTGACTTCGATTGTCTGATCATATCCATCTCCATCACCGCGACCGGCTGACCACCATACATACACTCCTACTTTTTTTATTTGTCTCCTCTCCTACTTTATCGGTTTTATTTAGTGAATTTACTGAATCATCTAGCTATTTGCGTCATCAATCCAATCAATAACGCTCATAATATTATCCCTGTGCTTTACGCCGTATTCTTTAAGAATATTAGTTACTACTAAGATGTCGTCCTCATCTACACTGGGCTTTCTATAATTATCTTTTGCAAACACATTGACTATTATCAGCCTGCCTTCTGGGTTTCGTTCTCTGATTTCTTCAAGTTTATTCTGTGCGAAAACAGAAAGGTCAATTTTTCCCCTGTTTTCGTTGAAGTTCTTTACATCTACGTAAATATTTGTCCCTTTGATTTTGAAATCTCCACAAACTTCATATTCGTCAAGGCCAGGCTCTTCCAACTGATAATAATCGATTTCCTCTTGGAAAATCGCTTTGAAACGTCTCTCTCCAGCAACTCCCTGAAGAAGATTAAAAGCCTTTGGGTTGATCTGCCAACACTCCCCGTTTGGTTTTGGATAATTCTTGACATTGAGAACGGATTCCCAATTCAACTTCTGCATCTTGCTGCTGTATTCTGTTGAAACAGAAATAAGGTTTTCGCAATAACTGTCTTCCTCGGAAAGAACCCACAGGTCTTTTGGACGATCTGTTTTTACATAGCCTATCTCGTTGAACACATCTATATCTTCTTCATCTATAACTGTCGGCCACAGTCCATATTTATACACAACTTCAAGAATTCTCTTATATCTGTTCTTTGCCTCGATTCTTTCTCTTGTCATGTTCTTTCCAGTAAATGTAGTAAGCAGGTTTTCTATAGTTTTCTGCAGTTTATTGCTATTTGAACACAATTGCCTTTCCGTTTCGCTCATTGCTTTGATGTGTTCCTGGATCGTGGCTTCCTTGTATTCTCTGATCTTGTTTTCAACAGCTAGGAGTTCAGGCGTTTTCTCAACCATCTGATTTTCTAAAGACAGAACATCACAAAGAGCTTCATCAAAGTAAATGAACTCATATTCTTCTTTGCTGGTTGTTCTGTTTGCGCGCCCTAGACCTTGAATAAAAATGCTTGTTTTTGCGTTTTTGATCGATGAGAATTTTTTGCTTTCGTGGTTTTCGCCTCTCAACGAAAGTGAGATCCAGGATTTCATATCCGGTGCGCTTATTTCGCCATTCGAAGCCATTTTCATGACAATATATACAAGCTTGTTTTTTTCCTGCTCCGATAGCGGTTCTCTGTTTTTTACGACAGGAAAGATATGCGTCGGTTCTTCCTGATAAAAGAAATTAAAATCTTTGTCGTATTGAATGTTTATTCCTTGGCCCACAGCTTCTTTGGTTGATATAACGATACATTTCTGTCTGCTGTTCAATTTATCTTTTATTTCGTTAAGATTATGTTCAATATTCTCAGCTTTGACAAAATAAATATTACGTACATCAAGAAATTCCTTTTGATATAAATCGGATACATGCTTGATAAATTGTTTGTATGGATCGACGAAATAGTAACTGTTAAGAATGATTATTCCGGATACCGCTCTTTCTTCAAACGCAAATCTCGACAACGCAAAGAACCTTTTATACTCCCTGTCTTTGTCATACTCGTTTCCGTATTTTCTATCTATTGCATCAACCGCTTCAAACAAAATATCCTCAAGTCCTTGTTTTTCTTCAATTCCTTTTTCAATCAGCAATCCCTTTATTGCCTTATAGAGATCTTTCCGGTTTGCAGAGAAAGAATTGATGGTGTCACAAACGATGTTGTCGCCCACACAAACACTTTCGTTGGCTTTTTCAAAATCCTCTCTACTGTAACAATCGAAGGAATCACCCAATATTCTTTTCTCATAGTCGATATCCAGACTGGCGACCGTCGGTATCTGCTGCGTAGCTGACAAACCGATTACATTAGACCTTTTTGCCATCCATGCATAAACATTTTCTGGAGTTAAATCAATTCCGGCACTTGTGACGTAAGTGTGGTTTGTTCCTGGTTTGTTATCAAAAACACAGTGAGAAAAACCATTGTTGCAGACCGACTCATCGTTTGAAAACTCTCCTTTATCAATTCTTAATGACTGAGTTTTAATGCTGTTGTCCATTGCATAATTCAGATAATAGTCCGATTCAGCCAATGTTTTATTGAACACTTGAGATATGCCATAGTAAAGCCCTTCTTCATAGCTAGTATCGTGGTTTTGCTTTCTATATGCATCGCCAAGAGTGTAAATGAAATTAAGAATGTGTCTCACTGTTTCCTTGCATTTTACTGCCATTCTGATGACACTGAAATCTGTTCTTTCCGGCCACTGTTTGATTGTTGTTCTATGCTTGCCTTTTATAATCTTGAAGTTCTTCTTTTTTGAAGCTATAAATGTTTGGGAACGAGAAACAAACAATTCAAGTGCATTATCTTCTTTTTGTTCAAATACAAAATTACTTAAAATACCGAACTCTTTGTTCAGTTCATTTATTTCCTCTAAAAGCTTTCTTTTTTCTTCTTCGATCTGTTTGTTGTCATCTTCGTTATCTAACGTTTGCCATCTATTGTCAGCATCAGATATAAAAGCATATGCATTTTGAATAACAGCCAGCATATCCTCCAATGTATCCTTATTGTCTGCGAGCTTATTTAAAGCGATTGCATAGCATTTATCAAGCTCATCGATGATAACAAGCGTCTTTTCAGAAAATACTGTGCTGCTTAATATCCTGTTTTCTTTTTTTAGGATGTCTAGAGTATGAAACACCTTATCCATGGTCATAAGGATGTATTTGTGGCCCTTCTTGATTTCTTCAGGAAAAACTTTTTTTATTTCTATAAGGTCGCTCTCAATCAGACCGGTTTTGTTTCTAATGCAATATTTCTTTATTTCGCTTTTCTTTTTAACGATCAGTTCATCAAATAAATGACTATCTTTCTCAAGCTTCTTACAGGATTCGCAACAATCAATTAGATCCTCAGCCATTTCTTTCAACGGCTTGTCTTTAATAGCTTTTGTATCGATCGTTTCAAAAGAATGAAGCGTATTATCTATTGAACTTTTCAGATAAAGGATTTGTTCAAGGCTGACTCCTCTAGCTTTAAGATCTTTTGTTACATCGTTAAAAATTGAATGTCTTGGTTCAATAAAAATAACTCGTTCATATCTGTCGGAGTTTATTGAATCAACGGCATATCCGACCACTTCGTAGGTCTTTCCTTTGCCGGTAGATGCCGAAATAAGGGTCATTCCTTTTTCTTTTTTGTCGGCAATCTCAATCATTTTTGCGATGTTTCTGTCAGTTTTTCTGGTCATTGATTATGCCTCCGTTCATTACAAAAATTTCATCCATCAATTTAAACGGATATGGATAAACTGCATATTTATTAATTTGATAAATGTTTGGCTCCAGCATTTGTATGATGGATCGGATAGTCAGACCGTTTTCAATAACGCGTTTGGTTGCAGGGGAATTGTTTATGGACTTATTCATACCATATCCGATTTCACCGACAGAATAATATTTGTTATCGCTATACATAAACTCATTGATATCGATGGCTTCCCCGAAATAAAGGTTTCTATATTTTCTGATCTTGTTGACGGTTTTTTCGTTTTTTTCAACCATATACTCGTCTCTGGATTCAGTAATCCTGTTCCAGTCAGGAAGCAGACGAAGATCGGTATTTAATATCAATATCGATCCTTTTTCATCGTTTTCTATTATTCTCGGATCCAGATCCCTGTAGTTTTCAAGAGCTTTTGCTTTATCTTCGCTTACAGATAGAGAAGATAGATCTTCTATCTGATTATCTTCGACCTTGAGACAATGAATCGTTTTGTTAATATATTTGTAAAACCTCCACGAGCCCGAAAGAGAAACTGCAAACACCTTTCCTGTTATGGCCTCTTTTTTAATCAACATTTCCAGCCAACACTGTTTTAGTACAGTATCGTTCAGATTCTTATATATAATGTTTTGCAGAATAAACTTATCACTAACTCTATGCTTGTCTTCTTCGTCTAGGCTTTTGTACTCTTCTTTGGATTTGATGACAGCAATATTTAAATCTTTCATATTCCCGTCACAAGAAAAGGAATAGTTGATACCGTTCTTTTCAAACAGTTCTTTGATCTCTTCTTTTTTGTCACAATAATCAACGACGTTAATCTGAACATCGTCTGCTGTTTTATCAAGCAGATTCTGATATGTTGACAGAAAAGATCTCTTTTCTTCCATTATTCTTTGATACTCTGTTTCTTTGAATCCGAGTTCAATAAAAGATCTGTTCTCGTTGTTTATAGACCGCAGAAGTCTGAACATTTCGGCCACTTTGTTGTCTGCGGAATCAATGGAAAAGAAATCCAAAGTATTCTTTTTCTTTGAGATGCTCCTATTAATGTACTTTTTATTTACCGTTCTGTTCGACGATCTGTAAACATATGTCTCGTCCGCTTCATAAACCGTCAATTTGTTTTGGGATATTGCTTTCTGTGTCTTAAAAGTAAAATACTTAAGCGTCTTTTCTGACAAGATAGAAAATGTATTAACTCTACAAGACAGGATTGATTCTTCAGTAACAGAATATGTCAGGCATATTCTCTGATCTTTTTTGATCTCGTATATTATATTTAACTCTGCAGAAAGATTGTTAAATCGAAGATTTGCATTAGCCTGCTTATTAAAGATCAATGTCAGCAGATCGTGATCTGTCAGATCATTTAACTCGACTTCGGAAATTACATGATGCTGCTCAGGAAAAACGTCGTAAAGATCTTTTTTTGTCGTATATGCTGGCGTTAAAACTAAGAAATCCGTTGCTTTTCTGTACGATACAGAATAAATAGTTACCGGCAAATCTTCCACAACATTAGAATCGTCAGTTTTTAGAACTCTGAACAATTTATACTGTTTTCTAAACTCTTCTGGGTCAAGTTTTCTTATTTCGATGCAGTTTATCATAATATACTTCTCCGAGTATAGTTTAACTCTTTTGGTTGTGCGAAAAAACCGCCATATATCTTATAATCAGTATCTAATGTTCCAGTTGCTCATAATTCTCCTTGTAACATTATTGCGCCACAGGGGTCTTTCAATAAAACAAGAGAAAGCACTATTTCTGGTGTTTTGTTTGGGCGTACCTCAAGGAACATAAGCAATTGTAAAAAACGCCATTCACACATCAAATAGCGTTGGTCAATTCAAACTTTATCAATCGTTGCTGCTTGCCCTGTATCGAAAAAGGAACTTCAGGCAAAAGAAATCAACATAAAACCGGTTTTTTCATTCCTGTTCTTCCCCGTTGGAAGCTAAAACTTTCTTATACTAGTAGAAGGAATCCTTTCTGCTGATATGAACCTTTGGCAACAGTACACACACTGTTTGCGACATACCCAACCTTTATTCCGGATGCCGGTCTTACTACGATAGCTTCATTATCATACGGATTATTGAGATCTTTTTTGAGAGTAATCTGATCTCCTGGTCTGATGAACTCTGTTGAATCAAACAAATCAAAATGATTCATTGTGATAAATTTCTGACCCATAACTTCTTCTCTTTGATTTAAGGATATAGACCCGCTCTTGCAAAAAACGCACACAACATCAATTTCCGGCAACTCGTTACTTCTTATAAATCATTTCCTCCGAGTGTGATTTCAGCCACTTCAAAACATCGATGTTTTCGGCATCCGGATCTCTGATGAATTTGTTCTCTATGAATTCCGCAAACTTTTCATCCGACATCGCTTCCAGTTTCTTCCGGTTGGTGGAATATACATCGGCGTTGATCAGGGCATCGAGCAGCAGATCGAGCTTCGCATAGGAAAGCGTATTGGTGATCTTGCCGTCAGAGTATTCCTTACCGCCGTTCATGAAAAGATAATAGTTGCCCTTGGAGATTTTGCATTGCTTAAGGATCTCGGTAATCTTGATCCGTTTGCCGTTTCTCTCCATGATCTCGGCGATCTCTTTGCGGTAATCATCGTAATTGTATGTTTTTCTCACATCTATTTCTGGTAGATCTGTTTTCATAACCTGATTATACCATTGTTATACCTTTTGTAGAACTTCCAACAAAAAAGCAGCACCTGTTATCAGATGCTGCCGGTCATTATATTGCTTTTGGAGTTCCTTTTAATTTCGCTGTAGGATCTCGCTGTTTCAATCATGAGCTGCGTTAATCATATCTGCCAAAGAGATATGATCCGATAGCCGAAACGATGAAATCGCGCTTGTATCTTATGGCGTGGACAATGTCTATAACAATGATCAAGGAGAGCAGAATTATCGATGCCCATTTGATGATGGCATCATCCGGGATACTTTCCCGTATCGCGATGACCCCTATCCTTTGAAACAGAACAATCATCTGTTTTACACCAGCAAGATACGATACGTAGATACCGAGTATGAACAACCATCTTTTCGTGATGCTCTCTCCCTCCTCATCAATCTTATTCTATGGCCTTTTTCAGATGCATTCTATTTGCATGAACATTTCCCTGTTCCAGTACAAAACCTCTTCAAAATCAACAATGTATGCTTCTGGGACAAATCCGTCAGGGCTTTATGACTTCTCCGGTTTTATAATCGATCTCAGCGACGCCATAAAGCTCGGGTTGCGCATTGAAAACGAATATGTTGTAACTGATAAACAGGCCCTTGTTTTCTACAGCATAACCTTCCATCAGCACACCGTAGGGCAATAGATCGTTACTGCTCCTGTAAACCGGCGTTACCCTGTAGAGCACGTGATCCGTTCTCGTGTTGCTCAGAAACTCGCGTACTGCACTTTCGACTTCCAGCATTGCCAGATTGCACCCGGTGGTCGCAGTGATGATCCCCCGCGGGTCAAGTTCTGACCCGCCAAGAGACCAGGCGATCAAATGCGATCGGGCAAACAGATAGTCTGTCGTGGTTTCTTCGTATTTCAGAGACACGCCAAACCGTTCCCTGGTGTTCACCTGATGCCATCCGGACGGGGCAATCTGAGACAGGTCACCTTTTCTGGTGCCTTCGTTGAACATGTCGCAGCAGAGGTTTGCATAGGCGACTCCCGCCCTTCCCATATCATCCAGCTCAGAATAAACAAGGAAGGGTTCGGTGTTTTCTTTTTCCTCTTCCGTGAAGAAAGGAATGTTGTTGTTAACGACCACATAGGAATGTGCTCCATCGTATTCCGGAAGAGCGGCTAGGAATTCCTTGAGGCTGGTGCCTTCTTCCGGTTCTGTATCCTGAGGCTTTTCCTGGATCTCTTCGGTTTCGTTTCTGTCGGTTACGGTGATCGTTCCGGAGAGAACCTCCGAAGGAGTAATTCCCAGAAGAATCGACAGAACAATCGCAAGAACGAGGGTGAAGATCACTCCTGATATGAATTTTCGGTTCGATTCAACGAATTCTTTCATTTCCCGTTCTCTCCTCGACCTTGACAGTCATGCCCCGACTGCCGTTGACGACCTTGACACTCCGCACGACTGAAGTCGTGGGATTCCTGATTCATCCTGAGTTCGCTTTTTAGGTCATTTCTGACGGTCATCCACGATTGCTCAGTCCTCAGGCTATGTTTATCCTGTTCCCGTGTGCCCCACGGTACAGTTTGTGGTTAGTTTTAGTTGATCAAGCTGAAGCAAGTGTCTTCAAGGCTTCATTCAGAATATTGATCGCGGCATTGTGATCCCGGTCATGATGGCTGCCACAAACCGGGCAGGTCCACTTTCTGATCTTCAGATCTTTGACAAGGATGTTCTTATATCCGCAGATATGACAGGTCTGTGAGGACGCATAGAATCTGGGAACCTTGATGAATACAGAGCCATATTCTTTCGCCTTACACTCTAAGAGCCTGTGAAACTCTGACCATGAAACATCGTTTATCGATCTGGCTAGCTTATGATTTCTGATCATTCCCTTTACATTAAGATCTTCAATGGCGATGATTTGGTTTTCTTTCACCAGCCTTGTCGATTCCTTGTGCAGAAAGTCTGATCTGGAATTGCTTATCTTCTCATGAATCTTAGCTATTTTAAGTCTTTGTTTCTGAATGTTCTTACATTCGGATAAGGGTTTCTTATAGACAGGGATCTTGTTTCCTGTATAGTGATCGATATTCATTTCGATCATATGAGACAGTTTCTTCTGCTCCTTTTGAAGTTTCCTGTTATATCTGTTCAGATACTTGGGATTATGAGCGACAGTATTGTCTGAACCGGTATAGAATTCCTTTAATCCGACATCGATGCCGATGATGCCGCCGCTGTTGGTTTTAAGCTCTTCTTCATATTCACAGCACAAGGAAACAAAATACCTGTTAGTCTTTGTTCTGGAGACAGTGGCATTTAGTATTCTTCCCTTGATTTTTCTGGACAATTTGATCTTTACTTTGCCGACCTTGGGAAGAAGCAGTTTATTGCCTTCGATGCGGATTGAGTCATTCTGATTTCTGGTCCTGTATGACTGTTTGTCGTGCTTGGAATGAAATCTTGGATGATCGTTATTCTTCTTAAAGAAATTCTGAAAGGCACGATCAAGATCTCTTAACGATTCCTGCAAGGCCATGGAATCAGACAGGTTCAGCCATGAATATTCTTCTTCTTTCTTAAGATCGGTAAGAAGCGATGAGGTCTTGTTATAACCAATGCTTTTATGATCGTTCTTCCATTCTTCTGATCTCATATTCAGAAAATGATTATAGACAAAGCGGACATTGCCGAATGTCTGTTCCATCATCTGTTTCTGGCTTTCTGTAGGATAGATGCGGTATTTGAAACCTTTAGTGATCTTAACAGTATTGTTCACATCTTCTTTATAGAGCACATGAAGCGACAAAACAAATGACAGAAGACATTTCCCCCGTTTCTGTATCCCACAGATAAATCAGTGGGTTTTAGAAACGACAGAAGACTATAACGAGATCGTCAATCGAAAGCTGTCCTTTCAACCTCTTTACAGACGATGATCTGCCTATACTGAGGCTGATGCTGGATGCAGGTAATCAGGGTCAGGAATCTTTCGTCAGCTCCGATTTCGATCCCCGTGTCGTATTTCTGTCTGGAATTGATGAACTCCAGATATCTGCCAAAGAATTCCGGATCATCTTCTCCTGACAGGTCCTTGTCGAACTCGGTCCTCAGGATCTGGATCTCATCATAATTTGTCGCATCGATCGTAAATATTCTGACAACCTCATATTCCCTGATTTCGTTATCCAGGATCAGTCTGAGTGTTTTGTTCTCCTCGTATCCTTCCTTTTTCAGGAAGACATCAAGCGGGGTGAATTCGCTGTTGCCTTCCGGATCGAAATCCCTGGCGATATGATGCCCGTATATGATCAGGTTCTGATCGTTTAAGGTGTTCCGGTAATCGAAAAATACAGCACCGTCTTTCCCATATCCGTCAAACTGGTGCGTCCTCCAGTCAGACCAGATGTAAACATCGTTGCCGGAATAACCTTCAGGATCAATGACTCTCTCTCCTTCCAGGGTATAGAATTCATACAGCGTTCCATCGTCCTGATAAACATCACTAGCATGGACGATCGCCAGGTCGACCAGACCGGAATCGAAGACGATCTGCCCGGCATAATCACTGTTGATCTCTTTGTTCTCGGTCCATCTCCGTTTCAGATCAGAGGGCATCGGATTGGATGAAACCTGGGCCTGATTGGCCGGTCCGCCGTCCGGGTCGTCCTTCTTCTGCTTTCCTGAAAGAGCTGAAGCAGCCAGGCTGAATACAAAGACCAGAGCAGCTATTGCTGCCAAGATTTTTCTGAGTTTTGTCCTGCGTTCAGGACTGTCGGTTTTTTCCTGTTCCCCCGGTTTCTCCTGATCGATCGGTTCGCTGTGTTCAGGCTCAGCTTTCTCCTCCTGCGGTTCTTCTCTTTCCTTTGGATAAGACGGGTCTGTGTCCAGGCTGGTTTCTTCGTGATTGTCTTCAGGTACGGGATCTTCCTCTGCGGAAGAGTTCTCTATATGATATCTGCCTGATCTGGTTTCAGCTATTCTTCTTTTCTTGCCGGTCTTAGTCTCTGCATTATTCAAAACAGCTTCCTTGGCGTGTTTGGGTTTGTATTCTGATCCGGACATTGACCTCTCCTTTCGCGAACAGACAGATGCAGGGAGGGTGATGAATGGGTATTCTCTGCATCTGTCTTTTTCCGATTCTGCCATGAATTGGGAAAGAAACAGATCGAATTTTGCTTAGTCAAAAGGCTCAGGCCGCTGAGTCTCTTGATTAAACAAGGCACCGTTTCACACGGTGCCGCTATAAATGTTTCTAATTGTCCCTTCCTGTTACCGGCACATAAGGGAAATAGTTGGAGCGGTAATTCTCAACTCTTTCAACGGAATAGTCATGGCCAACCGTCATTGTGAACGGCTTGCCGTCCTTGACATATCCGGTAGGTGCGGCGATCTCGGTGAAGGTGATCTCCGTGTCTTCTTCCTGTTCCGGAAGGAAGATCGTTCCTTTGGCGATATACCAAGCCTGCATCGGTCCGTCGCCGACCTGGGTGTAGTAGGTTCCGTCTTCCAGTCCGAGGATCGTTACTGCTTCCTTTTTTGTGACTTTGTTCGTCTCAGACTCGTATTCGCCCTTGAGAACTGGCTCTGTCGATGCGGGTGGTGTCTCCTCACCCGTTTCCGGATCCACTGTTCCTTTCGGCACCTCGTAGAGTTTGACGGTGAAAGGCGCATCATTCTCTGACGGGATATAGATTCCTCCGGTGACATAGACTCCAAGATCCTTGTCGACTTCCCTTCCGTCTCTCTTGACGCGGTGCGTCGTGACGGTGAAATAGGCACCGGAAAGCTTGTGATTTTTGTTTCCTTCGGAAATCTTATACAAAACAAATGCTGCACGGTAGAGTTCGTCCACATGCACGGTCTGGCCCTCGTCGTTGATATCCTCGTGATAGGTGACCTGTTCTTCGCCAACGATCGTCGTTGTCTCTTCACCTGTTTCTTCATCGACGGTCGTTTCCGTTTCACAAAGATAGAGGTACTCATATACGACATAGTCGGTATTGGCCTTATCGTCAAAGTCGATGCCGTCGAACCTGACTTCAGCCGACCCGCTTTCGGTTTCCGGAACAAAGGTCGTCTCGGCTTCCATGACAAGTCCGGTCTCCGTCTTGGTCTTTTCCTTGACGGTTCCGACCTGCTCCTCGGTACATAGGCCGTTGTCGCAGTCTTCTTGCATCCAAAGAACTTCCGTGACCTCGATCTGCATCAGTTTTGCCTTGAGTTTGTATGTCTTGCCGGGGATCAGATAGTCGTATTCGACAACGTCCACGATATGGGCGACTCCGTCGGCAACGTATCTGTGCTCGCCGTTTTCCTCAAAGATTGCCGTCGTCGAAAGGATGACCTCTCGTTCGGACTGGGTCAGATTCTCGTTCTCGACTTCCAGATACTCTCCGCCATTTATCACAGCTTTTGTTTCACCGTCTTCTCTGTAAATGTGTCCGACATAGACGTTCGGGTCGATCTGGTATGTCTGAGGAGCTTTGGTTTCCTGAATGGTAAAAGTACCTAAAGGCAGATAGAACATTCCGGCTTCGTTTGTCGGCAGGCTGTCTCCTCTAACATAGTGTTCCTGGTCCAGCCTTACACGAGCAACCCCTTCCTCGATATATGACGGTTTAAATACCCATGTCTTTTTTGCGGATAATCCCGAAACGTCGTCTTCCTGCGTGTCGTAATACTTTACAGTAAACTCTGCTTCGTCAAGATATTTGACTCTGCTTGGATCTTTAGCGTTTTGTTTCGTCAGCAGTATGGTTATAGGGTCGTTGTACGGATCCTCTTTAGACGTAACTGTTGCTGTCTGTCCCTGCCGTACTCTGACAGGATATATGGTATCGTCCAGCTTGAAGCCTTTGGACGCCGTGATCTCTTTGACATACAGATTGACATCGTTATCGAATTCAAGAGTGTTGGAATTGCCGCTTGCATTGGTTGTCAGGGTTGCAACCTGGTCCGTACATGCCGCATCGGAATAGACCCCATATACAGCTCCGCCCAAAGAATAGTTGTTTGAGTATGACGCATAGTCGTAGTTTGAATCTGAGGAAACCTTCTTCAGATTGAGCTTGCCCGGTTTCGGGGCAAACTCGCAGGCAAAAGAGGCAATATCCTGAATAGCCGAACCGTCCGGATCGTGATATGTTTCATATCTGGTTCCCGAGCATTCGTAGTTGTCATCATAGTAGCTCATGTCGTGATTCCAGACCGCGACCTGAGCGGCATAATGCCCTGCTATCCTGTAAGCGTTCCATCCGATGTTTGCCAGAGTCGAACTGATCGAGCCTACCGCCTTATAGCCTGTTCCAGGTAATGGATATCCGGTAATCTCGGGAGTTACGCAGAATACCGGTCCGATGTCCGCTGTCATGATCGGAACGTGATTCTCTACCGATGACGAAGTGATACGGATGTCAAAGACTCCATCGCCGGGATACGTGCCCGGAAGGACCCTGAACCTGATCTTGTCCCAGACGCCGAAATAGCTGATGTATTCAATCTGCCCCTCATAGGATACGTTGCCGGTTTTCGCCCAGCCAAGGAACTGGTAGCCGGCGGTAATTTCGAAACTTGGAAGATCTATTTCGCTGTCGACATTCTCATAAGATGAAACGTACTTCGTCGAAGGCAGAAGTTTCATGATCTCCTGAGGAAAATCTTCAGCAGGCGTCAGCTCACCGAGTTTCGTGAAGAAGAAGCGCACAGGATGTTCCGCACTCTCTTCGTTTACCGGTACTTCCTCAACAACCGGTTTGATCACCTTCCAGATGCCTGTAAACCTTACATCCGAATCGGTAATCGTGTGCTCTGCAGGCGACCAGCCGACAAACGTGTAAACCAGATCGCCAACCTTGACGTCTTCATAGCCTTCGTTGCTTACGACGTCTCCCGGTACAAGCCCCGTGACCGTTTCGGGCAGAAGCGACAGCACTTCCTCAGGCAGGTCTCCTTCTTCCTGCAGGACGAATTCATATAAGGCGCTGTACGTCGTTTCAGGACCATCGGATTCCTGAACTGAATCGTCGGCAAAAACGGTTCCGGTGTTCGCCAGACACATAAACATCGTCAGGACGATCAGCAGAACCCTTTTTATTCTTTCCATTCTCTATAATTCCCCTTTCATTGACTTTGTATTAAAAACACACCATACAAGGGCGTGTGGTTTCCTTACGGTATAAAAAAGAGATCTCTCGATCTCTAGTCTTCTACCCAGACCTGATAGGTCCTGGTCTCTTCCGGGTGGTGCACGGTCTTATAGACCGGATCGTGCCACACTTTATCGTAAACAGCAGGATGGTGAATTATGTCGGTGCCGTAAGAGAGACAGTGCTGTTCGCCGACATTGACATAGTCGTTGTGCCAGCCGCCGCCTCCGCCATGCTCTTCATCTATGTGAGCGTATATGCTCGAATCATAGAAAACCGCGCCGCATGTATTGCAGATATAGACTTCCGCTTTGTCATATCCAAATGCAGTACAGTAGGTTTCCTCTTCGTCCCACGCTTCAGATACGAGCACCTCTTCGTAATATCCGGCTGTGACGAGCACCTGTTCATCCCAGGCAGGAACGACTTCAGTCCTGGTCTCCCAGTGGCCCTTGCTTTGAGTGCCCGTTCCGCCGGAGTTCCCGTTTCCATTGCCTCCTCCGCCGTTGTTGTTATGGCCGGAGCCGTTTCCTGCGTTGCTGTTGTTGGATGGTTTATCGATCACCTCTGTCGCCGGCTCCGCAAGATGCAGCTTCACATGGCCCTTGTACAGACTGTTAGATCCGGGAATCCAGAGCCTTGCGTTCTCATCATCGACCTTGTCGAGATAGTAGACAGTCTGTCCTTCCGGATAATTGATGACTACCTTGTATTGGAATCTTTCGTCATCGGAATCTCCGATCATACCTGTGACGCCCTCTTTGTCGGTAGTGACTTCAGGCGCAGAGAAGGTAAGCTCCCAATAGACGGGGTTGCCCTCCTCAGAGACCCATTTGCCGTTCATGAGAGCAGGATCAAAGTATTCCTTCTGTGCTACAGGAGCGACAATCTGAGTGCCGGTTTCCAGTTTCGGATCAACGATGACATCATCCGGTTCCTTCTGACGGTGCAGAGGAATGGCGATACCGTAGCCCTCTATGTACGGATCCAGCAGGTCATTGACATAAGCATAATATCCGCCGCCACAGGTTAGAAGCAGCAGCACAAGCAGAATCCACGGCCACTTTCTCTTCTTTTTCTTTGGGACATCGGTTTCGACGCTCCTTGTTTCCTCTTTGTTTTTTTCCATATCGTATGGTCCCCCTTTCGATATTTCACAGACCGGACAATCCGGCAGATCAGGTGCCCTTCCCTACCATAATAATCGGCGCATTTCATATCCGACTTCAAATGATGCGTGCATTTCCCCGCGCATATTGCGTGGGAACTGTTGCTTCAAATCACTCAACAACAGTGACGCTGCAGCTTCCCTCCGCTCCGTCGTTTCCGTGTATGTAGACCGGGTAGCTCCCCGGAACGGATGTATTGACGGCGGAATAGTCTACCCAGTAGCCGGATGAAGAACTGATTCCTGCAACCAGCTTGGCCTGTACTTCGGCCAAGGATGTTCCGACCTTGACGGTAACGCTGGAAGCGTTGATGAACGGCGAAGACGGGCTGGGTGGTGATGGAGGATTCGGCGTATCGCCGCCTCCGCCTCCCGAGTCTTCTCCGCCGGTGCCTCCTGAATTACCTGAAGAGGGGCTGTTTCCTGTATTGCCGGAATTTGATGACGAGCTTGAAGACTGAATCAGCCTGCATGCCGTTCCATCCCCTTTGTATCCGGAGTTGCAGGTGCAGGTGTTTGTCTCTTCATCATAGGTCGCATGCTTGTCGCATACGGTCTTGTCTTCTATGAAGACCTTCAGTGTTGCGGTCCCCGTATTTCCGGCAGAGTCATTGACAGTATAGGTAAGGATCTGTTCGTCCTTCTCCCAGTCGAGCTCATTCACGGCCGGTTTCAGATCGGAGTCTACGTTGTCGGTGATTTCCTGCACATATGACAGAGCATCAAACTTTTCTTCGTCCCTGTTCCTGACCAGATGTATCTCCTCTTCGTTCAACGTTATGACCGGATCCTGCGAATCCACAACAATCGCCTTTAAAGTCTTTTTGACATTCTTGTAGCTGTTGGTGGCTACATAGTCGAGGTAGTAGATCCCGACAGACGATGTATCCAGTGATGGATAGATGATGTAGATGTTGTCTGCTTCAGTAACGTAATCTACATAATCCTGAGCGTTGAAAGGATCCCCAACGTTGATCACAGTGTCCTCTTTGGTCAGCTGCAGTTCGATATCCTGGAACGAGGCAATGACGATGTTTTTAATCAGGAAGCCCGCGGCACCGAGTGTCAGGATCGCAAACAGGACCAGAAGAACCATAGTAAGAGAAGACCTTCTCCGCTCTTTATCAAAGCCTTTGCGAATTTCCTTCATCTGCTGTTTTGTGTACTGCTTTGCCTGAATGATTTCGACTTCTTTTCTTTCCTCTTCGCTGAGATCGTCGGCAAAGCGCTGTTCTTCTGAATTCTGTTCTGGCTGTCCTCCTTTGT
>JAEEGL012972738.1_pt1 | contig 37066 bp, 36 predicted proteins | sample 9134231 | NCBI WGS metagenome assembly JAEEGL01 (sample SAMN16246548, study PRJNA631951) | gut metagenome | biome: gut microbiome; feature: rumen; material: fiber-attached | host: Bos | place: Iran: Karaj | collected 2018-10 | reverse complement strand
GCGTGACCGGGGCAGTCGACGTGAGCATAGTGACGCTTGTCGGTCTCATACTCAACGTGTGCGGTGTTGATGGTGATACCGCGCTCGCGCTCCTCCGGAGCCTTATCGATCATGTCGTAGGCCTCGAACTTTGCCTGACCCTTCATAGCCAGCGTCTTGGTGATGGCAGCGGTCAGCGTGGTCTTGCCGTGGTCAACGTGGCCGATGGTACCAATGTTGACATGGGGTTTGGTGCGCTCGAACTTTTCTTTTGCCATTGGAATCTCCTCCTAATAATAAAAGTATGGGTAGAATAGGACACGCGGTCATTATCAGGATACGACAAAGACCTTGTAACCCCTATTTTACCAGATTTGCAGGAAAAAAGCAAGTCTTTTTTGAAAAAAACTTCAAAAAAGGGTTACAATTTTTCCCGCAGACTGCTTTCCGGCAGGCAAACACCGGAAAGCAGCGCGTGAAATGGCGGAAAATTACTCGTCGTCGCCGTGTCCGCGGTCGGACTTGATCTTGTCGGCAATGGACTTCGGCACCTCGGCGAAGCTGTGCGGCTCCATCGTGTAGTTGCCTCTGCCCTGGGAACGGGAGCGCAGGTCGCTCGCGTAGCCGAACATGTTGGACAGCGGGACGAGTGCGTCGATCTGTGCGACGCCGTTGTGGATCTCCTGACCCTGGATCTGACCGCGTCTGCCGTTGAGGTCACCGAAGACATCGCCCATATACTGCTCGGGCACGAAGACCGAGACCTTCATGAGCGGCTCCAGCAGCACCGGGTCTGCCTTGCGCATCGCATTCTTGAACGCCATCGAACCGGCGATCTTGAATGCCATTTCAGAGGAGTCGACCTCGTGATAGGAGCCGTCATACAGCGTGACCTTCACGTCGACAACCTGATAGCCTGCGACAACGCCTGCCTGCATTGCAGAGCGGATACCTGCATCGACAGCGGGGATATACTCCTTCGGGACAGCGCCGCCGACGATGTTGTTGATGAACTCATAGCCCTTGCCGGGCTCGTTGGGCTCAACGGTGATCTTGACGTGACCGTACTGACCGGTACCGCCCGTCTGCTTCTTGTGCTTGTAATCCTCCTGCACGGTCTTGCGGATGGTCTCCTTGTAGGAAACCTGCGGTGCACCGACATTCGCCTCGACCTTGAACTCACGGAGGAGTCGGTCGACGATGATCTCGAGGTGCAGCTCGCCCATGCCGGCGATGATGGTCTGACCGGTCTCGTTATCGGTCCATGTGCGGAAGGTCGGGTCCTCCTCGGCGAGCTTGGAGAGGGCGATGCCCATTTTCTCCTGACCTGCCTTGGTCTTGGGCTCGATCGCGAGGTTAATGACCGGGTCCGGGAATTCCATCGACTCGAGGATGATCGGGTGGTTCTCGTCGCAGAGCGTGTCGCCCGTGGTGGTGCACTTGACACCGATCACGGCAGCGATATCGCCGGCGTAGACCTCCTCGATATCCTTTCTGTGGTTGGAGTGCATCTGCAGGATTCTGCCCATGCGCTCATTCTGCTTCTTGCAGGAATTGAGCACGCTGGTGCCCTTTTCGATCTTGCCGGAATAGACGCGGAAGAAGCAGAGCTTGCCGACGAACGGGTCGGTCGCGATCTTGAATGCGAGCGCGGCAAACGGCGCCTTGTCGTCGGAGGGACGCTCCTCCTCCTCATCGGTCTTGGGGTTGACACCGGTGATCGCCGGAACATCGAGCGGCGACGGCATGTAGTCGACGATGGCGTCGAGCAGCTTCTGCACGCCCTTGTTCTTGTAAGAGGTACCGCAGACGACCGGAACGATGGTGTTCGCGATGGTGCCCTTGCGGATGCCTTTCTTGAGCTCCTCGATGGTCAGCTCCTCGCCCTCGAGGTACTTCTCCATGAGGTCATCGTCGGTCTCAACGATGTGCTCGATCATTTCGGTGCGGTAGGTCTCAGCCTGCTCCTGCATATCGGCAGGGATCTCGGTTACATTGATGTGCTGACCGAGCGGATCGTCCTCGGCATAGATATATGCCTTCATCTCAAGCAGATCGATCAGACCCTTGAAATCGCTCTCAGAGCCGATCGGGAGCTGGATCGGAACTGCATTACACTTGAGACGGTCCTTCATCATTTCGACAACGCGGTAGAAATCCGCGCCCATGATGTCCATTTTGTTGACATACGCCATGCGCGGGACCTTGTACTTGTCCGCCTGACGCCAGACAGTCTCGGACTGCGGCTCGACACCGCCCTTTGCGCAGAAAACGGTCACGGAGCCGTCCAGCACGCGCAGGGAGCGCTCGACCTCAACGGTAAAATCGACGTGACCGGGCGTGTCGATGATGTTGATTCTGTGCTGCTTCCAGTAGGCAGTCGTAGCAGCGGAGGTGATGGTGATACCACGCTCCTGCTCCTGTGCCATCCAGTCCATCGTAGCGGTACCGTCGTGGGTATCGCCGATCTTGTGGTTGATACCGGTATAGAACAGAATACGCTCGGTCGTCGTTGTCTTACCTGCGTCGATGTGAGCCATAATGCCGATGTTTCTGGTTTGTTCGAGACTACAATCTCTAGGCATTCTTGGTTCTCCTCCTAAAACGTTTCATCCCAAAGCAGCTTCACGCCGCATTGACAGCGGCAAAGCCATAGGGATCAATAGCGGAAGTGTGCAAACGCCTTGTTTGCCTCCGCCATCTTGTGCGTATCCTCGCGCTTCTTGACAGAGCCGCCGGTGCCGTTGATCGCGTCCACGATCTCGCCTGCCAGACGCTCCTTCATGGTCTTCTCAGAGCGCAGTCTTGCATACTTGGTAATCCAGCGCAGACCCAGCGTCTGACGGCGATCGGGTCTGACCTCCATCGGGACCTGGTAGGTCGCACCGCCCATGCGGCGTGCCTTGACCTCGAGCTGCGGCATGATGTTCTCCATCGCCTGCTCAAAGACCTCGAGCGGATCACGGTCGGTCTTTGCCTTGACGATCTCGAAGGCTTCGTACACAATCTTCTGTGCAACACCCTTCTTGCCGTCGAGCATGATGTTGTTGATGAGACGTGTGACGAGCTTGGAGCCGTAGAGCGGATCCGCCAGAACGTCACGCTTTGCGATATTGCCTCTTCTTGGCATACTCGCTTCCCTCCTTCATATTTGATGAATTCACAGGTACTCGCTCACTGCTCCGCGGAGCAGTCAGTGTAGGCGCCGTTGCAGAAAAGAGACAGCCCGCTCATCCCATCGGAAAACGGAAATGCTATCTATCTCATCCACAAGAGAGCCTTGTGGGGTTATAAACCCATTTGGTTTGTGCGGGTCAAGAATTACTTCTTGCCTGCCTTCGGACGCTTTGCGCCGTACTTGGAACGAGCCTGGAGACGGCCGTTCACGCCCTGTGCATCGAGTGTGCCGCGAATGATGTGGTAACGCACACCAGGCAGGTCCTTGACTCTGCCGCCGCGGATCAGCACGACGCTGTGCTCCTGCAGATTGTGTCCGATGCCCGGGATATACGCGGTGACCTCATAGCCGTTGGTCAGGCGCACTCTGGCGATCTTACGCATTGCGGAGTTCGGCTTCTTCGGGGTAGCGGTCTTGACTGCGGTGCAGACGCCGCGCTTCTGGGGCGAGCTCAGGTCGATCTGGGACTTCTTCTGTGCGTTGTAGCCCTTCTGAAGAGCCGGAGCGGTCGATTTCTCCGCCAGAGTCTTTCTCCCCTTGCGAACAAGCTGATTAAAGGTTGGCATGTTATTCCTCCTTCTTTGAAAAATAAAAATAGATGCGCACAGTGAGACTACGCGCATCTACCATTATACACAATTTTCCGTGCAATGTCAAGCCCTGCCGAAATTTCTCCGCATTCTACAATTTCCGCGTGCATTTTCGCGGCAGTTTCCGGCAAAACAGCAATGGGGGGGCAGTTCCCGCGGGCGCTGCGCCGGAGGGACGCCGCCCTCAGCCGTTCATTCCGCGCTGCTCAGTATCCCTTTTTGCGGTATTCGACGGTTTTTGCCCCGACGGTCAGACCGGTCTCGCCCCATGTGATCTGCGGGAGCTCCTCGCGGTCGTCATCGAAGGCATAAGCCCAGCGGAACGTGCCGACCTGCTGATAGTAATTGTAGCAGGTATTGCCGAAGATATCCGAGTGTTTCACCCGCCAGACGCTGTGCTGCCCGTCCGGGCTTTCCGCGGCAAGGCGCAGCGTGCTGTATTCGGGCTTTAACGAGGTCTGCTGCATGACAACATAGCCCTCGGCGACCGCCAGCACGATGCAGATCACGCCGAACACCGTCGGCACGATGCCCTTTTTGCCCGCGTCACGGCACATTTTCCGGCGGATGAACAGCGCTGCTGCCGCGCAGCCGCAGGCAATCAGCAGCCAGATCGGAATCCAGAACGCCGACGTTTTGTGCAGTGCCGCAAACAGATACCCGTAGGGCGATTGCAGCACCCAGAGCACCAGCCCGAAGAAGACGATCGCAGCAGCCCAAAGAATAATGACCCTTTTTTTCATGCGGTTTCCTCCGTATTTCCGGTTTTCCGCAGCATCCGTCACCGGGCTGCGTTATCCGATTTTCACTGCCTGCAAATACCGCACTGCCAGCTGTTCCGGCGGGACCGGCGTGCTGTGCATGGCAGCGAGTGCAATGCCCGCCGCCGACTGGTGCATCAGGTGCATCGGCGCGGTGACCGCCCTTTCACAGAGCGGCTCCACCAGTGAGGCACCGTCGCCGCAGAGCATGACCCCTTCACCGTACTGTGCCGCCTGCGCCGCGATTTCCTCTGCCGGGCGCACTGCATCATCGGTCAGGCGGGTGATCTGCTGCCCGTCGCTCTCAAAAAACGCGCAGTAGCAGAGATTTTGCCGTGCCGCCAGCGCCGCGCAGATCACGCCGCGAAACGCTGACAGATTCCACGCGAGCCCCTCGAGCGTCGAGATGCCCGCACATTTGCGGTCTCCGGCAAAGGCAAGCGCCTGCATCGCCGCGACCCCGATGCGCAGCCCGGTATACGACCCCGGACCGTCGGCGCAGGCAAACAGCCCGACCTCCTGCACCGTGTGACCGGTTTCGGCGAGCAGCTGCTTTGCCATCGGCATCAGAATCTGTGAGTGTGCACGCGCGGTATAGACCGTGTGACAGCCCAGCAGCAGCCCGCGCACGGCATCGGCGACCGCGCAGGAGCAGGTCTTGCCGGAGGTATCAGCCGCAAGAATCAGCAAGGGAATCCTCTCCTTCAATTATAATAGTACGGGGTGCGTCACCGCTGCCCCCGATCGTGATGCGGATGACCGGGACCCCGATCTCCGCGAGTGCTTCGGGAATATTCTCCGCCCACTCGATCACAAAGACCGCATCCTCCGCGGGATAATCCCAGAAGCCGGTCGTCTCGAGCGCATCGGGCGAATCGACGCGGTACATGTCGAAATGGTAGACCGGTACGCAGCCCGGCACGACATATTCATTGACCAGCGCGAAGGTCGGCGAGCTGACCAGATCGGGCAGACCGAGCCCCTCGGCAAGCCCGCGCGTGAAGGCGGTTTTGCCCGCACCGAGCCCCCCGAAGAAGGCGATGCATGTGCCCGGGCGCACCCGCGCACCGATGTCTCTGGCGAAGGCGTGTGTTTCCTCCGGCGAATGTGTGACTGTTTTCAGCATAGTGTTCCGTCCTGTGTTCCGTATTCCAGCGTCAGGCGGCAGGCGTTCTCCTCGCGCGCGATGCGGATGCAAAGACCGTCGCCGCAGTCTGTTCGCAGTGCCGCCGTCAGATCGTCGCGCAGCAGCCTTGCCATGCCGAATACCTCATTTTCCCACTGCAGCGGATAAAGCCCGCAGCGCTCGAGCCCGATATTCCAGATATCGCTCTGCGCATATTCGCAGTCGAGCGTGAAGCTGACGCGCTCCATGTGCGCCGCGCCGAACAGCCGCTGTGTACGCAGCTCGTGGCGCCGCAGACGCTTTGCGAGCAGTGCGGTCAGCTCGGCACACTGTTCAGACCAGTTTTCGCGCAGAAAGCTGCAGAAGGCTTCGCCGCCGTGCACCCGGGAGAAGTCCTCCGGCACGGAGACCTCGGCGAAATTCTGCCGCAGACGGATGCGCGCCATGCCGTCCTTCCGCACGACGGTCGAGATGACGCGGCTCGGATAGGTGACGGTCAGTGCGGGATATTGCTTTGCAAGCGCGCGGAAGCATGCAGCGCCCGCAGTGATCTCGGGCGGGACGCTGCTGCCTGCCTGCTCCCAGCCGGCACTGCCGAGCCGTTCATAGCTTTCGCTGCGCCCCAGCGATACGGCGTAGTGCAGTGCACCGCCGTCCGCATGCAGCAGCCGATCCATCAGATCGCTGCGAACCGTTTCTGCTGTCAGCATTCTGCCGCCCCCCTTCGTCAACCCTATTATAGCACATTCACGCAAGGAATGTCAAATGAGAAGGGAGAAGTGAGAAATGAGGGCGCTGCAATTAGGAGTGAGCAGTGAGGAGTTGTTCCGTTATCCGAGATCAGCCGCTGAAATGACGGGCGCAAACGGGGCTTGGGCGAAGCCCATTCAAAATCATCGCGAAGCGCACGTTTTGCAACGCAAAACTGCGCAGTTTGCTCGCAAACATGCGATTCCGCCATTATTCACTATTCTATATTCTTTTCCTTCCTCCCTCCGCCCTCCTACCTCCTACCTTCTGCCTCCTCATTTCTCCCTTCTCATTACCCCTCCAGCATCAGCCCCCGCGAGACGGGATGTCTGCGGGGGCGATGATTCAGTGATTTGCTGCGATCTCTGCGATGATCTGCTCCATGCTGCTGCGCTTTGCCAGCATATCCTTTGCCAGCGCGATCTGGCAGCGCGCACGCACCAGATTGTGCTCCGGATAGTTGATCTTGAAATACGGGTCGCCCATCAGATAATCGGTCAGGAAACGCACCGCAAGCTCGATCGTGATCGTGATCGCGCCCAGTGCCATCGTGCCGATCTCCTGCTCTGTCAGCGCACCTGCCGTGCTGCCGATGAAGCCCTCCGCAAATGCGCGGAACTTCTCCAGATCGAGCGAGACCTTTGCGGTGTCGGGCTCGTCCTCGGCTGCGGTATTCGCCGCAAAGCGCACCGCATCGCCGAAATCGTGCATCGCAAGCCCCGGCATCACGGTGTCGAGGTCGATGACCGTCAGCGGCGCACCGGTCGCACGGTCCATAATGACATTGTTGGTCTTGGTGTCGTTGTGCGTCACACGGAGCGGCACCTCGCCCTTCTCCTGCATCTCGCTGAGCTGTGACGCCAGCGCGCGCTGCTCGCGGATGAACGCGATCTCATCGCCGACCGATGCGGCACGTCCGCACTTGTCCTCCCCGACCGCCGCGAAGAAGGTCTCGAGGCGCTTGGCGGTGTTGTGGAAATCGGGAATCGTCGGAAAGAGCGTATCTGCGGGGAAATCGGCGAGCTGATTCTGGAAGTCGCCGAATGCCGCACCGGCATTGCGCAGGGTATCGAGCGAATCGACCGCATCATAGCAGACGCCGTTGATGCAGTCCTCCATGCGCCAGAAGGCGCCCTCGTTTTCGATGTAGTAATTCTCGCCGGATGCGGTCTCATAGAAGTGCAGCACCGGCTTGCCGGAGACCTTGCCGCGGATATGCGCCGTCACGCGCCGGATGTTCTCCATGATCTCGACCGGGTGCGGGAACACATAGGTGTTGACGCGCTGGAGAATGAACGACTTCACCGAGCTGTCGTCCTGCCGGAAATCGACACGGTAGGTCGCGTTGATATTGCCCTGACTGAGCGTTTCGCTGCCGATGAATCTGCCCGGCGCGCGGAAGAGCGACGCGATCTGCTCGATATGCGCCTTCTCCGCGAGATATGCCTCATGCTGCGGCGCGTAATTCTCGATGAATCTGCCCGCGATCATCACGCGGCTGAGCTCGAGGTCGCCGTCGAGCAGCAGCAGATCGGCGTCCGCACCGACCTCGATCCTGCCCTTCTTCGGCTCGCCGATCATGTCGGCAGGGGTTCTGGTCGCCATGCGCACGGCATCCTCAAACGGCACGCCGAAGGCAGTTGCCTGCTTGACGCAGCGCCAGAGCGTCGAGGTTGAGCCCGCGATCGCGCCGTCCATCGTGCGCGCCACGCCGTCCTTGACCTCGATATCCTGTCCGCCGAATTCGTAGATGCCGTCGCCCAAGCCCGTCGCGCGCATTGCGTCGCTGATGATGACCATGCGCTCCGGACCGAAGGTCTTATAGAGCATCAGCACGATCGCCGGATGCAGATGCAGCCCGTCGGTGATCGCCTGCACATAGATATTCTTCTTCACCGCCGCGCCGATCGGACCGGGGTTGCGGTGGTGGATGCCCGGCATCGCGTTGAAGGTGTGGGTCAGACAGTTTGCGCCCGCCTCGATCGCCCCGATGCAGGTGTCGTAGTCCGCGTCGGTGTGCCCGATGCAGACCAGCGCGCCGCATTCCCGGATGAATTCGAGGCTTCCCTCGAGCTCCGGCGCGATCGTGACGACCTTCATGCCGTCGAGCGTCCGGAACTCGGCGAGGTCGGGATTCTTGATGAATTTGCCGTTCTGCGCGCCCTTGCGCTTCTCGTTGATGTACGGTCCCTCCATGTGGAAGCCGAGGATCTGTGCGCCGGAAACCTTTCTGGTCGCCTGCGTGACGCGCAGGATCGAGTCGTAGTCCATCGTCATGGTGGTCGGCAGCCACGAGGTCGTGCCGTTCTTTGCGAGGAAGACGCTCATCTCCTCGAAGTGCGCGTCCATCGTGTCATAGCCGACGCAGCCGTGCGTGTGCATGTCGACCAGACCCGGAATGACGGTCAGCCCGGAGCAGTCCGTGCCCTCGCCGGTGCCCGATGCGGGCTCGATCGCGGTGATCGTGCCGTTTTCGACCGTGATATCGGTCAGCTTGCCCTCAAAGAGCAGGTTTTTCAGAATCATAGCGAATGTCCTTTCTGTAGCTTCTGTTTCAGAAAAAAGTCAGAAATGAGAAGTGGAAAATGAGAAACGGTTCCGTCACTTTTCGTTTCTGCCGCGGAACGGAATCTGTGAGGATCAGCCGTAGCCGTAAGTGATGACCTCCCAGCTGCCGCTGACGTTTTTGCGCAGGATCCATTTGAAGTCGTGCTGCCTGCCGCCGATGTTTGAGGTCTTCTCGGAGCCGAAGAAATGCGGCGCGTAGAAATCGGAAAACAGCACCACAGTATCGGCGCTTCGTGAGCCGCGTTTCTCCGCCTCGGAGCGCTCCTCGTCATAGGTGACCGACAGCAGCGTGCAGCCCTTGAGGTTCTGCTCGAAGTACTCATACATGGCATCAGCCGCGCTTTCGAGCTCTGCCTCCGGGAAGCGTTCGGACTTCCCGATCGTGCGCACAGCACCGGAGATGTGCCCCTTTTGCCCCCAGATGATGCCGAACGCAGCCGCACACGCGATCAGCAGTGCAGCTGCGGCAATGCCCCCGTGAATGCGGCGCTGTTTTTTCTCCATGTTATCCGATCGCCGGCAGCGATGCCGCCGCGACCGCCTGTCCGACTCTTCTGTCCATTTCGTCGGGGAGAATGAACTCGATCTTCTTTGCGAGCTCCGGGAACTCCTCTGCGAGCACGCGCTTTGCCTCCTCGATGATCAGATCGCCGCCGAGACCCGAGGTCACGCGCCCGCTGATCTGGAGATAGGAGATGTCGTAGAAATCCGCATAATTCGCGATCGCATAGCCGAAATAGGTGCCGATCGTGCGGAAGATATCCTTCGCGCCCTCGTGCCCCTCTTCGAGCACCTTCTGCACCGCCTTGAGCTTTTCGGCGAGTGTCAGGCTCTCATCGAGCACGATGCCCGCCTTCGGTGCAAGGCGGATGACCGCATCCTGCGAGAAATACTTGACGCCGCAGCCGTAGTCGCCCGACCACTCGTCGACCGGTGCGTCGGGGTTGTAGTCGACCGGCACGAACGCGAGCTCATTGTGCCAGCCGGTGACATGCCCCTGCTGGTCGATGTAGCCGCCCGCTTCGGAGGTGCCCATTGCGATGCCGAGCACGCCGTTGACATTCATTGCCATCGAAGCCGCCAGTGCCGCAACGTCGCCGTCGTTGGCAACAGCATAGGGAACGCCGAGCTCCTCGAGCACGTCGACATAGACGTTCTTGCAGGCGTCGCCCTGCGTATCCTTCGGGACCTTGAGGAACAGATGCGAGACCATTGCGCGGTTCGCGACCAGCACGCCCGCCGTCGAGACGCCGACTGCGTCAAACGAGGGCATGTGCTCTGCTGCCTTGAGGATTGCCGCCTTGATGTGCTCGTGGTGATAGGAGATATCCTCGGCGAGCTTCGGGAGCCAGACGATCTCCTCTGCCCAGACGGTCTCGCCGTTGACGACCGCGGCGACCTTCATGTCGCTGCCGCCCGCGTCAAAGCCGACTCTGCAGCCGTCAAGGTTTCTGCCGATGGCGAGCGGGCGCACGGTGGTCTGCGGCATATCCGCAAAATCGCGCTGCTCGACCTCGAAGCCGCGCTCATAGGTCGTGCTCCAGAAATCGACGTCGAAGGCGCGCAGACCAGTCTTTGTGTAGGCGTCGCGGATGTAGCTGAAGACCGCCTCGTCGCCCGCGATCATGACCTTCCAGCCGCCTGCACACCAGAGCATCGTCTTGATCAGGCGCTCCGCATAGCGGCAGTTCTGTGCGTAGTCGTCGCCGAGCTTGGTGTCGCGGCGGTAGACCAGCCCGTCCTCGCGCTCCACGGCGACGGAGAACGGACGGCTCGCGGTTTTGAGAAAGTCGCGGTTGAAATACACCGCAGGGACAAAGTCACGGTCGAGCTTCGGATAAATCATGGCAGATGTTCCTTTCCATAGTTGATTTTGATACAGTCCCTTTTCAGAATTGTGTTCCTGCAGCAAATCAGTATTTGCAGGCGCATCATGAGGACATCCTGAGGGCTCCGCCCTCAGACTCCCGCCAAAGGGGCACTGCCCCTTTGGAATCCCATTTCAAGTTTCCTTTGCCCCCGTTCGGGGGCAAAGGAAACTTGCAGCGGGGAGCCCGAGGGGATAGTATCCCCTCGGCAGGGGTGTGGGGGCAGCGCCACCACAATACCCACGGTGTATTTGCAAACTCCGGTTTATCACCGGGAACACATTTCCGAAACGGAATTTACTATAAAAAGCAGACGGCGGCAGGGTTGGTGCCGTCGTTTGCATTTTCAAGCAGATACAATTATTTTGTGTTTTGCAGCGTCCACCGGAAGGGGCAGATGCGCGATGCCTTCGTCGTATCGAACATGAAGTTCTTGTCGAGGTTGGTCATGTTGAGATAGCGGTACTCGGTCTTCTCCTCCGGGTCGCCGAACAGCTTCGCCTTGAGCGTCGCGCCGATCGCCGAGCGCTGCAGCACCACGCCGAGGCGGTGATGCTCGCGCATGAACGTGATGATCTCCGATGCCATGATCAGACCGTTGTCGGCGACATTGTAGACACCGGTATAGTTCATGCCCTCCGCCTGCCGCAGAAAGCCGATGATGAAGTCGGAGATATTGTGCACGCAGCAGAGGTGGAAGCCGTATTCACCCGTGCGGTAGACAAAGAGCGTCTTATCCTTCGGGTCGGTGATGCGGGAGAGCAGATTGTCGGTGAAGTTATAGGTATAGACCATCGGGATGCGCATGACGCAGCAGATCATGGTCTTGGTGCCGCGTGCATCCTGCGCGAAAGCCTTTTCCGATTCGAGCTTCATCTTGCCGTAATTCGAGGCGGGCTTGGTCGCGTCATCCTCGCGGACGGGCTCGCGGCTGTCGGGTGTTTTATAGACCTGCGTCGTGCTGACAAGGATGAACTTCTGGATATTCTTGCCGATCGCAAATTTATAGATGAACTTGTCGCACTGCGCACTGAGCTCCATCTGTTCCTTGCCGAACTGCGGACCGAGATCATTGTCAGCGGTGCAGGCGAGGTGCACGACATAGTCGAACGCAAATTCGTCAAAAATATCGCCGTATTTGCCCTGTTCATTCGGGGCAGCCTCGCGAAAGAAATAATTCTCCTTACCGGCATTGTGATCACTGTCCTGCCGGTCGGCAGCGACGACGGTGTTGCCCTTTTTCAGCAGTCCGGAGACGACGCTCGTGCCGATCAGACCGCATCCGCCGGTTACAAGAATGGTTGCCATTCGCTCTCACAGTCCTTTCCGTCCATGGGAATACATGCTGCTTGCCGGAGCAGGCGGCATGAACTGGAACTCCATTTAATCATTTTTTATTATACCACAAACTGTTCTGAATTGCAAGCGGACAGAGAAATTTTGAGATGATTTTCCATGACGGACAGATTTCTGCACAGCGCGTCTGGATATTTTGAACAAAAAACAAGCTGCAGGAAAAAATATTATCCTAAAAATTACCGGAGCTTCCGGAAAAAATCAGACAGCAGCGCCGCGCAGGGGTCCTCCAGCAGACCGGCGGTCACGCGCGGGCGGTGATTGTAGGGGAGGGCGAACATCTCCTGCACCGAGCACACCGATCCTGCCTTTTCATCATATGCGCCGAAGACCAGTCTGTCGACACGCGCATTGATGATCGCGCCCGCACACATCGGGCAGGGCTCGAGCGTGACATAGAGCGTGCAGCCCGAGAGCCGCCAGGAGCGGCGCCGCTTCGCAGTCTCCTCGATCGCGAGGATCTCGGCGTGTGCGGTCGGGGAGCCGTCCTGCTCGCGGCGGTTGCGCCCGGTGCCGAGGATCTCGCCGGTCTCGCGGTCGACCACCAGAGCGCCGACCGGAATCTCGCCCGCAGCGGCAGCCTCTCGCGCCAGCGCCAGCGCCAGCTCCATATAGTCGTGATCGCTTCGTTCCATGGCAGCCCCCTAGAAGAAAATCTGGATCACTGCGACGAGCGCGGACGCAGCCGTCCACGGCAGTGTGGTCACGGTCTCGGAGAAGGCGGCGAGCTTGCGGAGCCAGGGCATCCGGCTTCTGCGGTTGCGCAGCGGGAGCTGTGTCCTGCGGCTGATGACGTAATAGCTCAGTGCGATGGCACCGACCGAGAGCAGCAGCAGCACAAAGCTCCAGAGCGGCATGCTGTTGGTCGCATAGACCGTGACGAGCCGCGCATAGACGAGGGTCGAATACACCGTGCGCAGGATGATGCACTTGACGAGTGAGCCGCCCTTGAGCATCAGGTAGCCGCTGCCCAGACCGATCAGCAGCTCGGAAACGCGCCCGGTGAAGGGATTCGGCAGCAGAAATCCGATGGCCGCCGTGAGCAGGACGGCGTACACATCGCCGAACTGCCGCATCGCCTGCAGGATCGCGCCGCGGAGCAGCAGCTCTGCCAGTGCCGAGGCGATGAAGACGTCAAACAGTGCATATACGATGACGGCTGCGGAATCCTTGTATTCAAAAATCTGTTGGGAGAGCTCGACGGCGCCTGAATTGTCGGCGACGGTATAGACCGCGGTGCAGAGCATCCCGAGCCCCGCAGCCAGTGCCGTCTCGGGGAGCCCGCCGAAGCAGAGCGGCACGCAGACCTTTGCGGGCAGCCGGAGCACCCGGATGAGAATGATCGCAGGCAGTCCGAATTTGACGAGCATTCGCAGCGCCCGCACGGCTGTGATCGGCCACTGACTGCCCTGCATCGAGAGCGTGAGGAAGTCCAGCCGGATATCGACGCCGAGGAGCCGGAAGAGCCAGATCAGCAGGGTGCTGCCGAAGAGCTCGGTGCACAGAAAGATCAGCAGCCCGAACCCGATCAGCTCCGAGCAGCGCATCAGGGCGCGGCGCTCGACCGATTCGGCGTCGTCGCGCTCAGCCGGGCGTCCCTCGGTGTATTTGACCTCGTTGACGTGGGCGTGATAGCGGTACATGAAGGATGTCGGCGCGTGTCTTCGCCAGCTTTTGTATGCGCGGTTATAGGACGCATTCTGCGTGTCGTAGACAAAATCCTCGACGGCGTCCACAGTCTGTTCCCGCATGCCGACACCTCCCCTCATAACATATTGAGTATAGTTATATTCATTTTAACGGAAACTGCGCTTCTTTTTGTACCGCATCCTGTAAACTTTGCATGAACAAATCATGAACAGCCCGGAGCCCGGGCTGGGCGGGGAGCCCCCGCGGGGCGCGGAGCCCGCGCTGGCATTTTGGCTCCGCGAGCCGTTTTGCATCTTCTCCCAATTTGCGTAACACACGGCGCTGGCGCGCCTTCTTATGGGTCGATACTCCCAATGTTTTTCGCAATCAGCAGCAGACATCGCAGCGACGGAACAACTCCTCACTCCTCACTCCTCACTTCTAACTCGACCTCCTCCCTCCTCCCTCCTCCCTCCTCCCTCCTCCCTCCTACCTCCTCCCTCCTACCTCAGCGTCCCCCGCGCCATTTCTCACTTCTCATTTCTCATTTCTCATTTTCCGTTTTCCGTTTCCTTTTTGGGTTTTTGCACTTGAAATCATAGTAAACCTATGGTATAATAAAAATGAACGACCTTCGGAAAGGAGTCATCATTATGAAAATCTCAACCAAGGGACGCTATGCCCTTCGGATGCTCGTCGATCTGGCACAGCACCGCGAGGACGGCTATATCGCGCTCAAGGAGATCTCCGACCGGCAGGATATCTCCAAAAAATACCTCGAGCAGATCGTGCCGATGCTCAACAAAAGCGGCGTTCTCCGCACCAACCGCGGCAACCGCGGCGGCTATATGCTCGCCGTCTCTCCCGAAGAATGCACCGTCGGTGCCGTGCTGCGTGCCACAGAGGGCAGCCTCGCGCCCGTCGCCTGCCTCGAATACGATGAGAACGACTGCCCGCGCGCCGGAACCTGCGCGACGCTCTTCATCTGGGAGGGGCTCTACCGCGCCGTCACCGACTACCTCGACAGCATCACGCTGCAGGATATTATCGACCGCATGGGCGACTCCGGCGCCGATCAATACTGCATCTGACTGTGTCTGTTTCGCTGAGTGCACAAAAATGGCAGCCCGTTTTTGTGAATGTCTACAAATTTTTTTCATGCTTGTTCGCTGCTTGTTGACAAAATGGCTATGCCGTGGTATAATGATATACAGGAAAGCAGGCAGTATGCCCGCTTGCATCACAAGCAGGAAACGGGGTGAGCAGCATGAGCCGTGAACCGAAAACCAAAAAGGATTTTTCCGATATCGATCATCTTGACCGCGCGACCGAGGTCTTTATGCGTGACCAGCGCAAGGCGCTCGGACACCGGCACAGGCACAGGAGGCGCTCGGTCGGGTTGTCGGCATGGATCGGTCGTAACAGAACGCCGCTGACCGTCGCGGCGGCGCTCGTGCTGGTCTGCGGCATCGCACTGTTTGCCGGCGTTCGCTTTCTGAACCGCGGTCCCGAGCTGCGGCTGCCGGAGGAGAGCTCCGTGACGCAGACCGTGGATTCTGAGCCTTCGCAGCAGTCCGCCGCAGACACGCAGGCAGAGCCGGATGATCCGGCGGAAACCACGCCGCAGGAGCAGGAGGAGTCAGAGCGCACATCGGCGGTCACAACAAGCCCTGAGCGCCCCGACAGCTCAAAGAAGGCGGAGACCTCCGCAGGCACGCTGCCGTCTGATTCCGTGACGACCGCGAGCCGCACGACCGAGACAGAACGCTCCGCTTCCACCGGCGTGGATTCGGCAGGGTATGTCTCGCCGTCGAGCACCAGTGCACCGACTCTCCAGACGACCTCGTCGGCAGGCACCTCGCGCACGACGACCGCCGGAACGACCGCGTCGACGACGACCAGAACCACGACCCCGACGACAAGGACGACGACTTCGACCACCAGAACCACAACCAAGACCACGTCCACGACGACCAGAACCACGACCAGAACCACGTCCGCGACGACCAGAACGACCACAAAGATCACGACAACGACGACCAAAACCACGACGACCACGACCACGACGACGACTGCGCCGTCGCAGCCCGAGCTCGTTGTGAAGAATGTGAAGCTGGGCAAGTGCGAGCGCTACGGCACCGACCAGTATTCGCAGACGCTGTCGGTCATTATCTACAACAACAGCGGCATCAAGCACACCGACACGACGAAGCTGAGATTCTTCATTCAGTATGCGCCGAATATCACGCATGTCGGCTGCACAAGCGGCAATGCCAACCAGACGCAGTACAATGCGGGCACGGTCACGTTCAGCTACAATGCGGCGCTGTCCGCATGGAGCTATGATACGGTCACGATCCGCGTCATCGCGGACGAGCCGTTCGTCAGCGTCACCTTCTGAAATCCCACGAACAAATGGAGCACCCCTCTGCGGAGGGGTGCTCTTTCTGTCGGGAAACCTGCAATCAATCAGTTTTGAGGCAGGAAGTCAAGTTCGGCGTGAGCAGTGAGAAGTGAGGAGTTAGAGGTTTGGTGACGGAACAACTCCTCACTCCTCACTCCTCATTTCTAACTTCTAATTATCTAAACTCTGATTTCTGATCAGTATCTCCACCGGGCAGTGATCGCTGCCCATGACCTCCGGGTGAATGATCACATCCTCGACCTGCTGCGTCAGCCGCCGCGACACGATCCAGTAGTCGATGCGCCAGCCGACATTCTTCTCGCGGGCGCGCCCCATGTACGACCACCATGTATAGGCGTCGGTGCGGTCGGGGTATTTCTCGCGGAACGCGTCGGCAAAGCCCGCGGCGAGCAGCTCGGTCATTTTGCCGCGCTCCTCAGCGGTATAGCCCGCGTTGCCCTCGTTGGCTTTTGCGTTTTTCAGGTCGATCGGCTGGTGCGCGACGTTCAGGTCGCCGCAGTAGAGCACGGGCTTTTTCGCGTCCAGCTGCAGCAGATGCGCCCGCAGCGCGTCCTCCCACTCCATCCGCAGCGGGATGCGGCACAGGTCGCGCCGCACATTCGGCACATAGGCGTTGACCAGATAGAACCCCGGGTATTCCAGCGTCAGCACGCGCCCCTCGTCAGCGACGCCGCCGGTCTCCATCTCGCGCGTGACCGCGATCGGCTCCTCCCGCACAAAGACCGCCGTGCCCGAATAGCCCTTTTTCTCCGCACTGTTCCAGTAGGCGTGATAGCCCTCCGGCAGTGCCCATTTCAGCGCGGAGAGCTGATCCTCCTGCATTTTCGTCTCCTGAATGCAGAAGATATCCGCGCCGATCTCTGCGAAGAATTCCGCAAAGCCCTTCTTCTCGCAGGCTCTCAGCCCGTTGACATTCCATGTAACTGCTCGCATATTCCGTTCCTCGTCAATCAAAATATTTTGCCTCGGAGAACTGCACCGTCCCCGTGAAGAGATTGCAGCGCACATCCGCGACGCCCGGCTTGCAGACCAGTGCCCGCTGCTTGTAGAAAAGCGGCAAAAAGCACGCATCTGCGAGAATTGCCTCCTCCGCCTTCCGCAGACAGGCGACCTGCTCATTCATGCCCGCCGCCGCCGATGCCTCCTGCAGCAGCGTGCGGACCTGCTCTGCCGCCCCGCAGTGGATGCCCGGCGTCTGTGCAAAGCCTGACAGCAGCGATGCCGGGCTGCTGTCCTCACCGGTCACGGCGACGAGCGCCAGCGTGTAGCTGCCCGACCTCAGCCGCTGCTCATATTCACTCTGCGGCACCTCGTCGACGCGCATGTGCAGCCCGAGCGCCGATTCCCACTGCGCCGTCACGCGCAGCAGTGCCGCATAATCCATCAGACCGGCGGGAACGAGCACCGTGCCCTCCTCGGGCTCCTGCACCGAGAGCGCCGAGAGCGCCTCTGCATAGGCAGCCTTTGCCGCGGTCATGTTATAATTGCGGTACACCGCGTCGGAAATCAGCTCGCGGATGCTCTTGTTTGAGAGCCGCGCCGCCGGGGGCAATATCCCCGAGCCCGCCTGCAGATCGGGACCGCATGCGGACTGCACCGCCGCGTAATCGAGCGAACCTGCCAGCGCTCTGAGCAGATAGGGCGTTCTGCCGTAATCCGAATCGGGATTTGCGGCAAGCCCGAGCGTCAGGCTGAAGGCGCCCTGCGTCTGCATCGTGCTGTCGTTGAGAATGGTCGTCTGCGTCGTGACAAGGCAGTCGGCGGTTCCGGCAGTGAAAATGCGCTCCGCGTCCGCCTGCGACTGCTCGATGAAAAACTGCAGATCGGTCGGGTAGATCTTGCTGACCTCGTGATTCAGCGGATTGCGCACCATCTGAATGACATTGTATTTGCCGTAGGGGTCATAGAGCCAGCGCTGCACCGAAAAGCTGCCGTTCCCGATGATCGAGGCTTCGTCGAGCCCGTACCGCCCGCGCGTGCGCTCGAAATAGTCGGCATTGCAGGGGAGCGCGGCGGTCTCCGCAAGGAGCATCGGCAGATCGGCGGCGGGCGTGTCGAGCACGATCTCGAGCCGGTCGCTGCGGCGCGCATAGACGCCGATCATCGAGGGGTCCTCCTTGCCCGCGAGAATCTCCTCGGCGTGCTCGATGCACCGGAACTGCTCGCGGTAGGGCGATTCATAGAGCGGGTCAAAGAGCCGCTGAAACGCAAATTCAAAGTCGGCGGCGGTGACAGCCTTTGCAGCGTCCTTGCCGAAATCGCCCGCAGAGTCGGTTGCCTGATACCAATAGGAATCGGTGCGCAGATCAAAGACATAGTGCAGCCCGTCCCCGGAGACGGTGTAGTCCTTCACGACGCCGTTTCTGACGGTGCCGTCGGCGTCAAGCGCAAACAGCCCCTCAAAGAGATTCGCGAGAACCGTCTTCGCGGAGCTGCTGACAGCGAGCTGCGGGTCGAGGGTGTCGGGGTTGCCGACGAGCGTATAGGAGAAGCTGTGCCCCGCGCCGGATTTCGGCGTATCGCCGCCGCAGCCGCAGAGCAGCGGGCAGACGGTCAGCGCACAGAGCAGCAAACGGATAAAGCGTTGTTTCAATGTTTCACGTCCAATCAGTAAATGAGCAATTAGAAATTAGAAATTAGAAATTAGAAATGGGCCCGTCCTTTTCCGCCGGAGCTCACAGCCGGATGATGTAGACATCCGCGGGCTTGCCCTCAAACTCGAAGCTGCGCAGATAGGTGCCGCCGTTTTTCGTGATCGTTCTGACGGAGGGCAGATTGTCGCGCTCGACCGAGAGCTGCAGGGCCTCCATGCCGGCATCGCGCGCGATCTGCAGGAGCTGACGCAGCATTTCGGTCGCAAAGCCCCTGCGGCGCGCACTCGGGCGGACGCTGTAGCCGCTGTTGCCGAAATCGGCGAGGAAGGCATTGAGCGTGTGCCGCAGATCAATGATCCCGACGATGCAGCCCGCTTCATCGAGTGCGAAGAAGGTGTCCGTCACGACCCAGTCGGGGCTGACCGTTTCGGGCGATGCGTTGGCAGTCACGGCGCGCAGCCAGTCCTCGTAGCAGTCGGTATGATCGAGCAGCTCGCTGCCGTTGATTGTCGCTTCGCCGCGGTCGAAGAATTCCTGCCGGAAGGCAAGCGCCTGCACCTTGTGCCCGGGCTCCGGGCGGCAGAGGGTGATGTTCATGGTGATTTCCTTTCAGAGTGCTGTTGTGCGTAGAATGCGGAATGAACAGTCAGGAGTTGTTCCGCCCCTGCTCTCCCCGTCCTCACTTCGCCATTCCGATCATCGCCTTATAGTCGGCGTCGGCGGGGCTGATGGAGCGCTGTGCCAGACCGTAGACTGCGGTCGCGCGCGCCTCGAGCTCCGCGCAGCTCTGGCAGGCGCCGCCGAGCTCGGCGAGCTTTGCCAGCGAGGTCGCATAGGGGAGCGTCGTGCCGGCATGCTTTGCCGCGGTGAGGATATCCCTGCCGCGCTCGCTCAGGGCGAGGATCCTGCCGTAGGGCGGGGGCGCGTCCGTGTCGGAGGGCTTGATGCCGATGAGCAGGTCGAGCAGAATGCGTCTGAGGCGTGCCATCGGGTAGCGCTTGGACTTCATCGCGAGCAGCATGGATTCCAGCGAGGTCTCGTTGCGGGCGGAGAGGATCTTGTTCTCCAGCCCCTGCCCGACCTCCGGCAGCTCGCTCAGCTCCTCGGCGGTCGCGGTGCGCAGCTTGTAGAGCAGAATGCGCTCGAGATTCTCAAAGCGCGCGGTCATACCCGTTGCGGCACAGGCGCTCAGCGCGGCAGAGGAATCCTCCGGCACGAGATCGTCAAAATCGTCGTTCTCGTTCTCCATCAGCTGCCGGATCAGCGAGGCACTTGCGACATTGCCCTCGGGCATGCGGCTGTCGTGCGCGGCACTGCGCTTGACCGTGAACGGCTCGATCTTCAGCTTCAGCGCGATCATCGCCTTGAGATATTCGATCGCGAGGACATTGTTCGGATAGCTGAACAGCGCGCCGAGCTCGTCGCCGTAATTCTGGCGGATCAGGATCTGCAGCGCCTTGGGATAGGAACTGCCGCGCTTCATCAGCTCCTCGAGCTCGGGCATCTTCGCGCAGGCATAGGTCGCGCGGACTGCTTCGGTCAGCAGCTGCAGATCGCCGCACTCGCTGCCAAAGGAGAGCTCATCGACACAGCCGAGCCCCTTGAGAATATACATCGCGCCCTTGGCATAGACCTCCGCGGCGCTCAGACAGTAGGCGACGGGCAGCTCGATCACGAGGTCGGCGCCGCAGCGGACGGCAGTGCGGGCGCGTTCGAATTTGTTGATGACCGCGACGTCGCCGCGCTGCACGAAGTTGCCGCTCATGACCGCGACAATATGCGTCGCGCCGTGCTTCCGGGTCTGCTCGATGTGATAGAGGTGACCGTTGTGAAAGGGATTGTATTCGCAGATAATGCCGCTGATCTTCATTTGAATTGCCTCCTTCTGCCAAGAATACTCAATCTGTCAGAGATGCGCCGATGATCACATAGCGGCAGAGCACCGGGTCATGCACGCTCAGGAGCATCGTGCCCCACCATTCATTGCCCTGATCGAAATAGTTTGTGAAATCGCCCGACCAGCGATAGATTTCAAGTGCGCTGCGGGAGGCTTCCGGAAAGAGCACCGCATTGAGCTTTTCAAACTCCTTCCGTCCGTAGCCGTGCGGATAGGGCTGGAAGGCAAATGCCTCCCAGTAGGTCATGTCCCACGGCGGCGGGCTGATGCGGAATTCTCCGCCGGCGCGTCCGGCACGCACGCAGGTGAACAGCGCCTCCGGCGATTCGGCGACGCAGCGCATTTTCTCCGGTTCCGCGGTGATCGGCGGGTGTCTGAGCAGGTTGCCGACGCGCTCGCGCGTATCGAGCACTTTGAGCGCTTCAAGGACGGCTGCTTTATGCCCGTCCCTTCCCGCGGGCGCGCCGTCGTCGGAGAGCAGCACATAGTCGAGCAGCATGTCCGGATACTGTTCCTCGAGGATGCGGCAGATCGGGTCGTCTGTCAGCTCACGCACGGAGAATCACCTCTTTTTTGCGAATTTGCCGGAAAAACATCCAAAGAATCGTACAAAGCGGGGTCGAATTTCTCATTGTGTCCTGCCGATTTTTTGTGCAGCCCCCTTGCATCTTGCGGGGATTTCGTGTATAATAATGGTTGTGGATATCGGTTTTCCCGAATCTTGAAAGTTATATGTGAAAGGAAGATTTGTTATGTTAATTCTGGTTGTGAACGCCGGCAGCTCCTCGCTGAAGTATCAGCTCATCAACATGGAGGACGAGAGCGTGCTCGCAAAGGGCAACTGCGACCGCATCGGCATCGACGGGCATGTCTCGCACAAGACTGCTGACGGCAGAACGGTCGACGCGGACTGCGATTTCCCGACCCACACCGAGGCATTTGAGAAGCTGGTCGAGGTGCTGACCACCGGTGACGCGGCTGTCATCAGGTCGATGGACGAGATCTCCGCGGTCGGTCACCGCATCGTTCAGGGCGCAGAGGTCTTTGACCGTCCCTGCATGGTCACCCCCGAGGTCATCGACAAGATCGACGAGCTCAGAGAGCTGGCGCCCGTGCACAATCACGCACATGCGCTCGCACTGCGCGCCTGCACCGCCGTCATTCCGGCAACCACCCCGCAGGTCGTTGTGTTCGACACCGCATTCCACCAGACCATGCCGCCGAAGGCATACATGTTCGGTCTGCCCTATGAGGACTATGAGAAGCTCCACGTCCGCAAGTACGGCTTCCACGGCACCTCGCACCGCTTTGTCTCCGCGGCGCTCGCAGAGGCGATGGGCAGAGACATCAAGGACCTGAAGATCGTCTCGTGCCACCTCGGCAACGGCTCCTCGATCACCGCAGTGCAGGGCGGCAAGTGCATGGACACCTCGATGGGCTTCACCCCGCTCGACGGCATCCTGATGGGCACGCGCACCGGCGCGGTCGACCCGTCGGCAGTCACCTTCGTCGCGGACAAGCACGGCTTCACCCCGGACGAGATGAGCCAGTACATGAACAAGAAGTCTGGCTTCCTCGGCATCTCCGGCATTTCGTCGGACAACCGTGAGATCACCGCAGCTGCCGCAGAGGGCAACAAGCGCGCGATCCTCGCCTCCGAGATGCTCGCCTACCAGATCCAGAAGTTCATCGGCGCCTACACCGCTGCGATGAACGGTGTCGATGCAGTGCTCTTCACCGGCGGCATCGGCGAGAATTCGTGGGAGGTCCGCGAGCGCGTCTGCAAGAACATGGAGTTCTTCGGCATCGAGATCGACGAGGAGCTCAACCGCAGCACCAGAGGCAAGCTGATGAAGATTTCCAAGCCGGGCGCCAAGACCGAGGTCTGGATCGTCCCGACCAACGAGGAGCTGCTGATCGCACGCGACACGCTGGCGCTGATCTCCGAAAAATAATCGGATTCCCACCTTCTATTATACCATGCAAAACGTCGGAAACGCAAGCATTTTGCGTATGACAAAATACACAAATTTGCCTGTTGATTTTTGGCATGCAGAAAGGAGCCGTGACCCGGATGGCAAAGCTCATCGACTCCATGAAACGGTTTTTTGACCCGCTGCACTATCCGCCGGAGGGCGAGGAATTTGACGACGGTGCAGAGCTGCTCCGCGCCTCACCGGGCGTGCGGCAGTTCGGGCACACCTTCCGCACCGTGCAGCTGCCCTCTGCGCAGGAGCCGGACAAGCCCCTGCCGCTGGACGAGGGCGCGTCTGCGCTGCTCGCGCTCGCGCAGGAGATTCGCGGAAACGCCTATGCGAAGTATTCGGGCTTTCATGTCGGGGCAGCGCTGCTGACGGCGTCGGGCAAGGTGTATCTCGGCGTGAACGTCGAAAATGCGTCCTATCCCAACGGCTGCTGTGCTGAGCGCTCGGCGGTCAGTGCGGCGATCACCGCAGGCGAGCGGGAATTCACCGCGATCGCGGTCTGCGGGGAGCCCGCATCCGTTCCGTGTTATCCGTGCGGCATGTGCCGGCAGGTGCTCGCCGAGTTCGGCGGTCCCGATTTCCCGGTCATTCTCGCGGACGGCATTTATCCGCTGCGCTCGATGCTGCCCTATGCATTCACACTTTGATATCAGACAGAGCACCCGGCTTCCGCAATGGAGCCGGGCGTTTTTTATCCGTCGGCGAAGCCGACACCGCTATGATTATTGATTCGCTGTCCTTTCTTCTTTATTCTATTAGCGAAGCGCCATACGGGAACGACGGCATCATTTTCAGCTTGAAGAGATTCTGCTTATGCTTGCGGTCGATCTTTGCCTTGACCTCCTCGGAGGGCTCGATGCCCTCGCGGATATACGCATCCAGCTCCGCATAGGTGAAGCCGAGATTGTCCTCATCCGTCTTGCCGCAGAGCCCGTCGGAGGGGGCTTTGTCGATGAGCTGCTTAGGGAGCCCCAGCGCCCGCCCGATCGCTCTGACCTCGGTGCAGGTCAGCTGGCTCAGCGGGGAGAAATCGCCGACGCTGTCGCCCCAGCGCGTCGAATAGCCGACCCAGTCCTCGGAGAGATTGCAGGTGTTCGCCACTCTGCCGCCGACGCTCTGCGACACCGCATAGACCGTCGCCATGCGGATGCGCGGCGGGAGATTGGTCGTTGCCTGTACGGACAGCGGTGTTGCGGCGCCGACTGCGCGCTCGAGCGCGTCCGTCGCCTCGCCGATGTTCACGGTCACATTGAGAATGCCGAGGTGTTTGCAGAGCAGCTGCGAATCGGCAATGTCCTTCTGCTCGCCGCGCGGCATCAGCACGCCGATGACCCGGTGCACGCCCAGTGCCCGCACCAGCAGCGCCGCACAGACGGAGCTGTCCTTGCCGCCCGAGATGCCCAGCACCGCCGGGCAGCCGTCGCCGTTCTCTGCAAACCAGTCCTGGATCCAGCGGCAGCAGTCCTCGATCACTTGTTCCACGTCAAACTGATACATAATACCATCCTTTCGTGCGCGCTTCAGCGCACATCATAATAAAATTTGTCCGCAGCTTCGCGGTTTTTGCCGGTAAAGAGCTGTCTGGTCAGCGCCCGGTCTCGAATGAGATACCAGTCGCCGAAGCGGTCGAATTTCCGCGCAGAGGTCACCGCATAGGCATGCCGCAGAATGCCGTATTTCAGCCCGCGCGTGTCGCCGAGCGCCTTGAGGCGCGCCGCAAAATCGAGGTCCTCGAGGCTGACGCAGCTCTCGTCAAAGCCGCCGACCGCGTCAAAATCGCTGCGGTAACACCAAAACATGCCGCCGGTCAGCAGTGCGCGGCTTCTAATCCAGTAGGGCACGATGTGTGCGGCGACATAGAGCGTCGAGCAGAGAATCCCGAGCGACATGCGGTCAAAGACTGTTTTCGCGCCGCCGCCGATGTATCTGCCGCTTTTCAGCAGCTGCCGCACCTCTTTGAGCGTGTCGGCGGTCATGCAGCTGTCGGCGTCGCAGGTGACAATGATTTTGCCTGAGGATGCCCGCACGCCCGCATTGCGGACCGCCGCGATGCATTTTTCGTCATTGTGCACGACCCTCGCGCCCATTGCCTCCGCGACGGCAGCCGTTTGGTCGGTGCAGCGGTTCGCGACCACGATGACCTCGGTTTTCAGCGGGAGCACCGATGCTGCCGCAGCATGCACCGCCCGCAGGCATTTGCCGAGATAGGCTTCCTCATTGTGCGCGGGAATGATCACGGAAAAGCTGATTTTTCGCATAAGCACACCTCCGTCAGAGCATGACATTGAACAGCGCCATGCCGATATGCGCGGCGATCAGCAGCCAGAGCACGGGTGAGGTCGCCGCCACACGCAGCGAACGGATGCTCTGATACGGTGTCTGGTCGGGCAGACGCTGCGTTGCGAAGAGATAGACCGCACATGCCGACCCGAGCCCGAGCACGCCGAGCGTATAGATCATTTCGACGGTGTTCACCGTTGCCGCGGGGAGATAGGTCTCGCCGCAGAGCATGAGCATATTGGCGAGATTGACCGTCATGTGCACAACGATCGCGGGCAGGACCGAATTGTGCCGCACGGTGATGTAGCCCAGCAGGATGCCGAGCGGGAATGTGAACAGAAACTGCTGCAGATTCTCGTGCATGACCGCGAACAGGAACGCCGTCATCAGAATGCCGAACCGCTGACTGACGCGGCTGAGGTTCTTCTGCGTGACGCCGCGCATCAGAAGCTCTTCGGTGATCGGCGCCGCAACAACGGTATAGAGCGCTGTCAGGGCAAGCTGCGTGAGATTGCCCTTTTGCAGCGTGATCTCTGCCGCATAGACGGAATAGCCGGCTTTATTGAGAAAGGCGGTCACCCACTGGGCGATATAGCCCGTGACGACCTGGATCTGCAGTGCTGTGAGCATATAGAGCAGCATCCGAGGGAGACTGACCCCATGCGTGCGGAAGAAATCCTTCGTTTTCATGTGCGTGAGCGCACAGCCGGTGCGGAATGCGATCAGATTCGCGATGAAGAACGAGAGCAGCGTGATGCCGATGGAAAGCGAGCTGTCCTCCAGATACTGCGAAACAATGTGCGCGTAGTTGCGCGGCAGCTCGCCGACTGCCCTGCCGTCGATCTGCTGGAGCGCCGCGCGGATGCCGAGCGTCAGTGCGGTCGAGATGCTCGCGGCAATGAGAAATGCGAACAGCAGCACGAGGCAGGTCAGGCTGACATAGCGCCGGATGCTGGTTTTTTCGGCGAGGGTCGGCAGCAGCGGCAGACGGCTGCCCTGCATCCCGAGCTCGGGCACGATCGCGCGGTAATCCGGGGAATAGTCCGGTTCCTCGGTGGGGTTCGCAAAGGGATGCGCAGGGTCCGCCGGAATCAGGTCGGTCGGGTCGGGCTGCGGCATGGTGTTCACTCCTTTTAGAGGTTAGAAGTTAGAAATGAGAGGCAAGAAGCCGGAAGCCAGAGGCAAGAAGCCGGAAGCCAGAGGCAAGAAGCCGGAAGCAAGAGGCAAGAGCTGCTCCGTTATTTCAGCGTGACGATGGTCACGCCGTCCTCGCCCTCGCCGTAGACGCCGAGGCGGAAGGATTTGACATGCTTGTTGCGCTTGAGGTAGTCGTGGACGCCCTTGCGCAGCGCGCCGGTGCCCTTGCCGTGAATCAGCGTCACGGTCTCAAAGCCTGAGAGCATCGACGACGACAGAAACTGCTCGATCAGTGAAATGCCCTCGTCGACGGTACAGCCGCGCAGGTCGAGCTCCGTGCCGGGACGCCGCCCGCCGCTGCTGCTCTCCTTGCTGCGCTTGACGATCGTATGCGTCTGCTTGGGCTTTTGGTCGGGCTTTTTCTCCTCGAGCCGCACCGCCGTGACCGGCACGCGCATTTTCATCGCGCCGACCGCCACGCTGACGGTCTTGCCGTCGGGCGCTGCGACCACCGTGCCGATCTGGTTTGTCTGCACAAGGCGCACCGTGTCGCCGATGACCAGTGCACGCGGCAGGCGGTAATTCTCGCCCTCGTCCGCCATGTCGGTCTCAGCGTAGAGCCGGTCGACGGTCTGCCGCGATTTCGTGCGCGCTGCCGCGATCTTCTCGGCGAAATCGGCGCGGTCCTTTTCTTTTTTCAGCTCGCGCAGCTCCTCGATCAGTGCGCCGGATTCCGCCGCCGCCTGCTCGATGATGCGCCTTGCCTGCTCGCGCACCTGCCGGATTGCTTCCTCGCGCACGGAGGTCGCATGCTCTGCCTGCTCGCGCAGGACGCGCTCATGCTCGGCGGCTGCTCTGCGCAGCTGCTCGAGCTCTGCATTCTGGCGGTCGAGCTCGGCTCTGGCGCGCTCGAGCTCGGCGACTGCCGTATCAAAGCGCTGGTTTTCCGTGCTGACGAGCGATTTTGCCTGCGCGATCACATCATCGGGCATGCCGAGCGACGCGGAAATCGCGAACGCATTCGATTTGCCGGGCGACCCGATAATCAGCCGGTAGGTGGGCTTGAGCGTTTCGAGGTCGAATTCGCACGAAGCGTTTTCGACGTCCTGTGCCTCGACCGCATAGCGCTTGAGCTCCTGATAGTGCGTCGTCACCATGAGAATTGCGCCCTGCGCCTTGAGCCGCTCGATGATCGCGACCGCAAGCGCCGCACCCTCGACCGGGTCGGTGCCCGAGCCAAGCTCGTCCATGAGCACAAGGCTGCGGTCGTCGGCTTTTTGCAGAATTTCGATATCCTGCAAGGTGTGTGCGCTGAATGTCGAGAGATTGTATTCGATGCTCTGCCGGTCGCCGATATCGACAAGCACGCGGTCAAACACCGAAATTTTGCTGCCGTCTGCCGCGGGAATCATCAGCCCGCACATCGCCATTGCGGTCAGCAGCCCGACCGTTTTCAGCGCGACGGTCTTGCCGCCGGTATTCGGTCCGGTGATGATGAGGGCGCGGTAATCGCCGCCGAGCGACAGCGTGATCGGCACGACGGTCTTGGGGTCGAGCAGCGGATGCCGCGCCTTTTTGAGCAGAATCTCGCCGGCGTCGTTGATCTCGGGGATGACGCCCTTCTGCATTGCGCCGAGCGATGCCTTTGCAAAATAGAGGTTGAGCTCTGCGGCGATCTCATAGCCCTGCAGCAGTGCCGGGGCGTGCTGTCCGCATTCGTTCGAGAGCATCTCAATGATGCGCTCGACCTCCTCCTGCTCCTGCGATTCGAGCAGGCGGATGTCGTTGTTCGCCTCGACAATCGCCATCGGCTCGATGAAATAGGTCTGACCGGTCGCGGAGGTATCGTGAATGAGACCTGCGACCTCGCCGCGGTATTCCGCCTTGACCGGGATGACATAGCGCCCGTCGCGGATGGTGACGATCGCCTCCTGCAGATAGGTCTGCATTGAAGCGGACTTGATCATTTTCTCCAGACGCTCCCGCAGGCGCTGTCCTGCCTGCGCGATCTTTCTGCGGAGCTGCCCGAGCGCCGGGCTTGCCGCATCGGAAAGGCGCTCCTCGGTCTCGATCGAGCGCTCCAGCAGGTCTGCGAGATAGGGGTCGGGCTGGAGCCGCAGAAAGAGGTCGGAGAGCGTGGTGGTGACATTGTCGCAGTGGGCATACCAGTCTGCGAGGGAGGAGATCTGCCGCAGCAGCCGCGCGATCTCGAGCAGCTCCTTCAGCGAGATGCGTGCGCCCGACTGTGCCCGCTGCACCGAAGCGCAGACGTCGTGAAAGCTGTCAAAGCCGGGCGACCCGAAGCGCACCGAGAGCTGAAAGGCGTCCTCGGTCTGCTGCAGGGCATGCTGCACGCGCGCTGCATCCGTTTCGGGGATGAGTGCGCGCGCCATTTCCTTTGTTTTTTCGTTTGCCGCCTCATTGGCGAGCATCTCGAGCACCTTGTGCAGCTCGAGTGTGATGTAATCGTTTGCGAGTTTATCCATGTTCTGTATCCTGCGGTTGGTTGAGGTCGTGATAGAATTTCAGTGTGCGGAAGCCCGTGCCGAGCCGGTAGAGCGTATATCTTTCGCAGTATGCCGCAAAAAGTCTGAGGCTCGTGCCTTTCAGGCGGAACCCGAAAATGCGGTCTATATCGGAAAAAACGACGTGCCGCAGCGCCTGCAGCGTGCTCTGCGTGACGGGTATTTCATCGGGCGTGATCTCCTCGGGGTCGGCGCAGTCGGCGCAGAGAAAATCTGCCTTCGCGACGCGCATGATCGGTCCGCGCGGCTGATACTGCATACAGCTTGCGCAGCAGACCAGATTCGGCATCATGCCGAGCTCGGTCATGAGCCGCAGCTCGAAGGTGCCCTTGATCTGTTCCAATGGGCGGTCGTCCTGCTCGAGCCTTTGCAGGCAGTAGAGGAACAGCCGCAGAAGCTGCGGCTGTGGCTGATCTGTGGCAGTTTTGCGAATCAGCTCGGAAAAATAGGCGGCAAGTGCGAGGGCATCGAGCCGCTGCCGCACCCCGAAGAACAGATGGACCGAGACGGCGCTGTCGAGCCAGAACCGCTCGCCGGTCTGCCGCAGACAGAATTCCCCGTAGGAGAACGCCTGTGTCACGGCAGCATATTTGCTCCCGGGCTTGCGCGCAGAGCGCACGCCGACCGTGCGGATGCCCGATTCGGTCAGCAGGTCGATGAGCTTGTCCGCCTCGCCGAACACGGTCTCGCGGAGCACCAGCCCCTTGACGGTCACATGCTGCATCGCGCACCGCCTTTCTATGATTTATCATGATCATGCAGCGCGGCGCGGTACTGTAAATAGTCCGCGATCTTGCCGCTTTTGCAGAAGGTCTCCCACGCTGCGCGGGCAGTATCCTCCATACCATCACTCCCTCTGCAATTAGGGTGTGCGAAGGCGTGCCCGTTTTACATGGAAAATCTCTGTAAATGGTATTCCAAAGTGCGGTGTCCCTCTGTCAAGGAAACACTGATTAAATCTGGTGCGCAAGATGCGCAGTCAGATTTTTCGTCAGATTGTATGAAAACGACGCCGCTGGGCTGGCGCCCAGCAAGGAGTTTTCGTGCAAGATGACGGAAAATATGCAAGCAGATTGCGTGCCAAGCCGTCAGGCGGGATTTAATCAGTGGTTCCTCAAGTCTCCTCGAGACCGAAATTGCGGAGCATCGCGTCGGAATTGCGCCAGTTTTCCTTGACCTTCACCCAAGTCTGCAAATTGACCTTGATGCGGAAGAAATCCTCGAGACGCTTTCGCGCGTTCGTCGAAGCCTTCTTGATCATGTCGCCGTGCTTGCCGATGATGATGCGCTTGTGCGATTCACGCTCGCAGAAGATCGTGACGGAAATGTCGAGAATGTCCTTGTCCTCGCGCTCGCGGAACTGCTCCGTGACGACCGCAATGCCGTGCGGCACCTCGTCGTCGAGCAGCCAGAGCAGCTGCTCACGGACCATTTCTGCCGCAAGCACGCGCTCGGGCTGATCGGTCAGCATGTCCTCAGGAAAATAGTGCGGACCGGGCACGGCAAGCGCCAGCAGCTCCTCGGTGAGGTCGGACATGCCCTCGTCCTTTGTCACGCTCATCGGCACGATCGCCTTCGGGTGCCAGCGTTCATCCGCCTCGACGAGCATCGGGGCAAGCGCGGTTTTCTCTTTGAGCAGGTCGATCTTATTGAACACGATGATGAGGGCAGTGCCCTGCTTTGCAAGGCTGTCGAGCATCGCCGCCTCCTGCTCGCCCCACGGCTTTGTGCAGTCCTGCATGAAGATCACGCAGTCGATATCGGAGACTGCCTCCTTCGCCGCCTCGAGCATCCGGTCGCCGAGCTTGGTGCGCGATTTGTGCAGACCGGGCGTATCGGTAAACACAAGCTGCGTCTGACCGATGATGCGGATGCCGGTGATGCGCGTGCGCGTGGTCTGGGGCTTGGGGCTCACCGACGCGATGCGCTCGCCGATCAGCGTGTTGAGCAGTGAGGATTTGCCGGCATTCGTGTGTCCTGCGATCGCCGCGAACAGTATTTTCGTATCCGTCTGCATGGCTTACTGCTGGTCGGGCGTGATGAAGCTGATATCGCGGGAGAAGCCGAGCTTGTCGAGCACAGCCTCCTCCTTCTCGCGCATTTTCAGCTGCTCCAGCGAGGAGGTCTCGTGGTCATAGCCCAGCAGATGGAGCATCGAGTGCACGGTGAGGAACGCGACCTCGCGCTCGAGCACATGCCCGTACATCTTCGCCTGCTTGACCGCCATTTCCATTGAGATGACAATATCACCGAGGAGCACAAAGCCCGTGTCGGTGTTGATCTCGAGATGGTCGCCCTCGCAGAGCGGGAAGGAGAGCACGTCCGTTTCCGCGTCCTTGTTGCGGTACTGCTTGTTCAGCTTGCGGATCTCCTCATTGTTGACAAAGGAGACGCTGACCTCGGTGTCGTGCCCGAAGTTCTCCGTCGTGAGCACTGCCTGGCAGCAGCGGCGGATCAGCAGGCGGATGCCCACCGGGATCTTCACCTCATGCTGACTGTCCTTAATGTAAACCTTTAACTTCGCCATTTCGATTCTTTTTCCTTTCGTGAGATTGCAGATGCTTCTGCTCATAGCTTGCGTATGCGGTGATGATGTCCTGCACCAGCCTGTGGCGCACGACATCCTTCTCCGAAAACTGATGGATCACGATATCGTCGACGGACTTGAGGACCTTCATTGCCTCGATCAGACCCGAGCGCTCGGGGTTCGGCAGGTCGATCTGCGTGATGTCGCCGGTGATGACCATTTTGCTGCCCTCTCCGAGGCGCGTGAGGAACATCTTGATCTGCTCGGAGGTGGTGTTCTGCGCTTCGTCGAGGATGATGAACGCACGGTCGAGCGTGCGTCCGCGCATGTAGGCGAGCGGGGCGATCTCGATGATGTTCTTTTCGAGGTCGCGCTCGACCGCCTCCGAGCCGAGCATCTCAAAGAGCGCGTCGTAGAGCGGGCGCAGATAGGGGTCGACCTTGTCCTGCAGGTCGCCGGGGAGGAAGCCGAGCTTTTCGCCCGCCTCGACCGCCGGTCTTGTCAGGATGATGCGGTCGATGTCGTGGCTCCTGAGCGCGCGCACTGCCATCGCGACGGCGAGGTAGGTCTTGCCGGTGCCCGCCGGACCGATGCCGAGCACGATCGTGTTGGAGGCGATCGCGTCGAGGTAGTGCTTCTGCCCGACGGTGCGCGGGCGGATCGGCTTGCCGGTCACGGTGAGGCTGACGGCATCTGCCGAGAGCGTGCGGATCTCCTCTGCCGCGTCATCCGCGACCATCGAGACGACATAGCGCACGGTCTGCTCTGAGAGCGCGTCGCCGCGGCGGGCATTCTGCATCAGCAGTTCCAGTGCCTGCGACGCGCGGTCGATATCCGTCTCCGCACCGGTGATCCGCACAGCCGTGCCGCGGTTGATGATCACGACATGAAAGCGCTTCTGGATCAGATTGAGGTTTGAGTCATAGCTGCCGAAAACGACCGGGATGAGGTCGGGATCGGCGGGGTTCCAAAGACGTTCTGCCATGCTGGGGTTACTCCTAAAACAGTTTTGTATTCCGATATGAGCCGCATCTGTCAGATTTGAGACATGCGGGAAGACGCACCTCTCAGAATTCTATATCCATTATACCACATCGGAAAGCAAAATGGAATAGTTTTAGGATAATTTCACAAAAATTTCACTTGTTTTCCCGATAACCCCCTCAAAAACATAGTGGAATTTCAGCGATATGCCCAAATCCGAGCGCGAAATTGACTCTGAACGCGCCAGAATCCGGTCGCCGGAATGGAAATTCTGCTCCCAGCGTGCGGCGGATTCCCGCAGCAGACCGACCGCCTCCTCCTCCGACCAGACCGTGAGCGCGGTCTGTCTCTGTGTATACTGACAGGCGATGCGCGTGAAGGGGAGTGTATGCCCCAGCAGCGTCAGCGGGTGGGACTCCTCGGTGTATACAAAATCGCCTGCGGGCGGCGAAAAGCCCGGGGAGAGCGAAAAGCGTCTGCCGAAGACCTCGAGCAGCTGCGCGGTCTTCGCTTCGCCGGAGACTGCAAGCTCCGTGACAAAGGGCTGCTCCTGTTCAAAATCCGCCTGATAGACGCCCGTGACAATGCCGTCGCCGTGATAAAAGCGCTGCGTGCCGCGGCTGTCGGTGACCGCCCCGGAGATCAGCAGGTCGCCTTTCCGGACGACGTCGCCGCGTTTGCAGACCGCCTGCCCGCCCAGCACGCTGACCGACGTGATCTGCGCGTCGTATGCCGCGGTGACATTGGTCGGCACATGGTCGTCGTACATCTCCGGGGCAGCGCGGTTTTCGGTCATTTCGACGATCAGCCGCCCGCCGACATGCCGCATCGCGATCCAGTCGATCTCGCCGATCGCAAGACGCATTCTGCGCTCCGATGCGGTAAAGGCGATCTCGCGGATCGGTGTGCCGCGGGAAATCCCGAGCGATTCCAGCGCCGTGAGCACCTCCGCGTCCGAGACGGTCTCATTGCCGTATATTTCGATGCTGCGGACATAGGCGCTGCTCCAATAGAGCAGCAGTGCGCCGAGCAGGAGCCCGGGCAGAATGCCGAAGCGTTTCCGGTAGGGCAGCAGATGAAAGCGCAGACCGCGTTTTTTCAGCACGGTCAGCGCGATGCCGTGCCGCTCAGCCAGTGCGCGGACCGTGCAGAACTGCTGCGGCGGCACGGCGGCATAGAAGACCCCGTTTTTCACGACCTGATGCCGGCAGCGGACATTTGCCTGCCGGAGCGCATCGCGGAAGGCGGTGAGCGCCGTGCCTTCGGCGGAAAAGCTGATCTCAGCGCGCATAACGGGCACCTCACAGTCCGCCGTCAAATTCGACGGCAGCGATCTGACCCTGCACATGCAGTCGGCCGTCTGCGTAGTCGGAGGCGGTGAGCCCCCTGCCCCACACCGCGACACTGTGCCCGCGGATCTCGAGCTGCACGAGCATGTCGCTGCACTCAAGGAGCCGCCTGCAGCGGTCGAAGAAGACGTCGGTATTGCCGCAGAGCTCGATGCGGTCATCAGAAAACGGCAGATTCATTCTGCATCCCTCCGTAGTTCCAGTCTATGCGCTGCGCCGGCGGATCATGCGGCTTTCTTCCCGCGTGTCATCCCGCAGATACAGCGCGACCGGGAAGCCCGTCAGCAGAATCAGGATGCCCGGGAGCAGAGAGCCGGTCTGCGAAATTTCTGCGCCCTGTGCCATCGCCGGAGCGGCTTCGGGCAGCGGCAGAAGGGGCACGGCGAGCGCGGTCAGCAGTGCCGCGAGCAGCGCGGTCAGCAGCCTTGTGCACAGCAGCCGCAGCGGACGCATCCCGCGCACCCCGAGTGCGAGACACTGCATCTGCACGCAGAGTCCGCCGAAGGACAGCATCGCCGCCGTCAGCGGGAGCAGCACCTGAAACCGGATGCCGCAGTGCAGAAGCTCGGTCAGCCGGGTCACGTCGAGCACGGCTGCGGCTGCCGCCCGGACGGTCTGTGCGGAAATGCCCGCAAGTGCGCCGATTTTCACGAGAATCGCCGCAATGCCGAGCAGCTCGCAGAGCCACGCGGCAAGCCCGAAGAGCACGACTGTTCCGCATATTTGCAGCATTCCTGCGACCGTGCCGGAGACTGCCTGCGGGATCATGGTCACGGTGAAGTGCACGGGCGCAGGCGGATGTAACGGGACACTGCGCGGCGAGAGCAGCCGGGCGGCGGCACAGTTTGCGGCAAAGCAGGCGCCCCACAGCAGCCAGCCTGCCGCAGCGCTCCCGAAAAGCTGCACGCCGCACAGCCCGACGAGAAACGCGGGTCCGCCGCCGAATGCCGCACACGAGAAGACAGCGGCGTCGGATTCGGAGAGCCTGCCGCGTTCGCATTCCTGCCGCAGCAGCATCGCCCCGACGGGATATCCCGCGAGCTGACTGACCAGAAAAATGCCGGTCAGCGCGGAGGAGAGCCGCAGTGCCCGTCGGAGCAGCCCGAGCCGTCCGCCGAGCCACTGTCCCGCGCCGCTCTCGCGCAGCAGGTCGGCGAGAAGCGTGCAGCCGAAGAGCGACGGAATCAGCGTTTCCGCGCAGAGCCGCAGCCGGTCGGAAATGACCGCTGCCGCTGCGTCGGCGCGGTGTGCCGTGAGAAGGAGCAGCAGGAGCAGCGCGATCGCCGCGAGCGCCTGCGGCAGACGGTTTCGCATGAGATCACCTCGGGGCGGTGTATTCAGAATCAGAAGGTCAGCCCTGCGGTTTTTCCGCGTCATCGCCGGAATCGTCGGGAAAGAGCACGGCGTAGCAGACCGCGGCGAGCGGCACGCCGAGCAGCAGCCCGATGCCGCCGAACAGTCCGCCGCAGATCACGATCGCGCCGAGCACCCATGCAGGCGGCAGCCCGATCGAATGCCCGACCACGCGCGGGTAGATGAAATTGCTCTCGACCTGCTGCAGAACGATGATATAGAGCAAAAACCACGGCACCGCCGGGGGCTTGACAAACAGCAGCAGCAGTGCGCCCGGCACCGTGCCGATCAGCGGACCCAGATAGGGCACGATGTTCGTGATGCCGACGAGCACCGAGATCAGCACCGGATACGGAAAGCGCAGCAGCACCATGCCCGCCCAGCACAGCAGCCCGAGAATCAGCGATTCGCGGAGCTGCGAGGAGAGAAACTGCGCAAAGGTATCGCAGGTGAGCCGGGCGCGCCTCGCCCAGCGCCGGATGGTCTGCGGAGACATGGTGAGCCCGCAGAGCGAGGCAAGCTGCGCCCGCAGACGGGTCTTGTCCGCGAGCAGATAGAGCGAGAAGACAGCCCCGATGCCGATATCGAGCAGCCAGTGCAGCAGCTCCGCGGTATAGTCATAGGTCTTTTTCAGCAGTGCGGGGAGCCGCTCCTGCACCGCGCGCAGCAGATCGGCAAGGCGGTCGGTCGGCAGATATTTCTGCACGGCTCGCAGCAGATCGCCGCTGTAGCGGTCGAAATTCCCGGAGAGCAGCTCGACCGAATTGCGCAGCTGCGGGATCAGCACACAGACCACACTCGCGGTCACGAGCAGCGGCGGCAGAATCGCGCCGATGACCGCCGTGACACGGATCCACTTTGCCTCCGGGTCGTGCCCGTGACGCAGCTGAAAGCGCGACAGATCGCCGCGCAGGCGCTCATAGGCGGGGTCGAGCACTGCTGCAAAGAGGATTCCCAGCAGCAGCGGGCGGCAGGCGGTCAGCACCCGCGAGAGCATCGCGAAGAAGCCCTCATAGCGCAGAATGACAAATGCCAGCAGCAGCAGCACGCCCCCCGCGGTCACAGTGACCCGGAACAGCCGGTCGTGCAGAATCGTGCGGCGCAATGTTACACCACCCTTCGGGGGAATGAAAAATGAGGAGGGAGGGGGGAGGAGGTCGGAGGTCAAGTTAGAAGTGAGGAGTGAGGCGTTGTTCCGTCATCCAAGTTTCGCTTCTAACTTCCGCTTCTAACCTCTTCCCTCTCACCTCTAACCTCTAAACGCTGAGCGTGAGCTGATTGAGCAGAGCGGCGAGACGGTTCCATGTGTCGCGGTCGAGCCTGCCTGTCTGCGGCAGACCCGAAATGCTCTGCAATCGGCGCACTGCCTGCTCTGTGTCTTCATCATAGCTGCCGGTGACCGGTATCTGCGGCAGATTTGCAAACCGCCGCCCCGCCAGATTCAGCAGCACCTGCGTCAGATGCACCAGCTCGCCGGTATCGCCGGACATGAGCAGAAAGCCCGGCGCCGGAAACAGCACCAGCGGGAGCTGCGGGTCGGTCAGTGTGTGATAGGCGCTGACGATCGCGTCCCATGTATCGGTGTCGATCTCGCCGGTCACGGGCAGACCGTATGCCTGCTGGAAGGCGCGCACCGCCAGCCCTGCTTCGTCGGTGAATTCCCGTCCCGGCAGCACGATCGGGATGCGGCTGTCCTTCAGTGCGATCTGATACAGATACCCCAGTATCTCTTCAATGTGATCGGCGCGCTGACTGTCTGTATAAAGCATACATTACCTCCATTGCGGGTTGTAATGAGGAGTGAGAAGTTGTTCCGTCACTCTGTTTTTAGCGGCGGGAATAACGGCAGCACAACACCTCCTACCTGCTCCCTCCTACCTCCTACCTGTAGGGCTTCGAGCGCATTTCTAATTTCTAATTTCTCATTTCTCACTTCTCATCTTATCGTGTAGCCGGGCGACTGATAGGGGCGCTTGCCGGCACCGCAGCGGAGCTCGGAATAGACCCCTGCGACCGCGTCCCATGTCACGGGACCGACCTGACCGTTCACGGGCAGACCGTATTCCCGCTGGAAGCCCTGCACCGACTGCCTTGTCAGCGGTCCGAAATAGCCGGTGTCCGAGACTGCCTGCACCGCCGGGTCAAAGCGTGCGATATAGCTCAGATACTGCTGCAGGATGCGCACATTCTCGCTCGTGACGCCCT
>JAEEGL012575267.1_pt1 | contig 37066 bp, 27 predicted proteins | sample 9134231 | NCBI WGS metagenome assembly JAEEGL01 (sample SAMN16246548, study PRJNA631951) | gut metagenome | biome: gut microbiome; feature: rumen; material: fiber-attached | host: Bos | place: Iran: Karaj | collected 2018-10 | reverse complement strand
GTCGTTCAAGGGCAAGAGCATTACTTTGACAGGCGATCTCACATTGCAGGACATCAAGGTCAGGTCGGCAAATCAACCGTGGACTGTAAAGGCAGGCAAATACAAGCTCGAAAAGAATAATGCTGAGCTGATCGGCTGCACTTTATAAGTATATTTTAAAACAAAAAAGGCATCATCGAAAATTACTTCGATGATGCCTTTAATTTTTACACTTTTTTCTTTTGCCTATACGCAGCTGATAAAACAGTATCTCACTTCTTGATATGCTCTACAAGGGCGATCGTAAATCCGGAAGGCGATATCATGGTCGCAGCCTTCGCAGTCTTTGTATCTATCGTCCCGTCACCTCTGGGGTTCTTGAAGCCGTGCTTTATCAGAATTTCATACGCTTCCGCAAAATTGTCAACATTCATTCTGATGAATGTTTCATCGCACTGCAGATCACGGGCGGAGTAAGCGACATCAACATGATAGCCGCCGTCCGGGTACTTCATACGATAGCTCTGTACGTCACCGTTATCGGTCTCCGTTACGGGAGCATGCGTCTTCTCAAATCCGAGCGACTGAAACAATTCTACAACATCATCGCCTTTTTTGGTTATGATGATCGGGTCAAAAGTAGTGATTTTCATAATGTATCCTTCCTATCAGTCGCGATCCTTGATATGCTCGGTGATGTTTATCGGGAAGCCGGACGGTGCTAACATCATAGTGGACTTGGACGAGCCTGTTTCGGTGATCTTATCGCCCTGTGTATTCTTGAATCCCTTTTCTTCAAGCATCTTGTACGCTTCGTCAAAGTTGTCGATATTCATACGGATAGTTGTGATATCCTTCGGAACGGGAGCTTCTGCTACGTCAACGTGGAACACCTTGCCGTCTTCGCCGGTGTATCTCATACGAACGCTGGAAATATCGCTGTCGTTGATTCCGGTCTTCATGTGGCGGCGCTCAAATCCGAGCTCCTCAAAAAGCTTGATAACGCTCTCTGCATCCTTAGTTACGATCATGGGGTTAAATGTTGTGATTTTCATAGTGGTTGTTCCTCCCGAAATAAAATTATTTAATCGTGTAAAACGCACTGTTTAAAGCTGACCGTCTGCAAATTAATCCTTGATATGCTGACAAAGATCGAACGCAAAACCGGACGGCGAGATCATCATCGCGGACTTGTTCGACTTTGTGTCAACAGTCTTGTCGTCTGCCTTTGAGTTTCTGAATCCCTTGTCAATCAGGAACTTGTATGCCTCGTCGAAATTATCCACGTTCATACGGATAAGTGTCATATCCTGCGGAAGTCCGTCGACCTGCGAAACATCAACGTAAAAGCCATTTGCGTCCTTCATACGAACACTTGTGATGTCTTTTCCGTTGCTCTGCACAGTTATGGTGTGGCGTCTTTCAAAACCAAGCTCTTCATACAGCTTGATAACGCCTTCCGAGTCTTTTGTGACTATAAGCGGGTTAAATGTCGTGATCTTCATAGGGGGTTCCTCCTTAAATGGTATAATATTGCTTTATCCGCGGCTTTTCCGCGGCTTTTGCCTGATATCCACTCCCTGTTATGCTTAAGAACGCTGAATGTTACAACGATCCCGGACTGCCATTTCACTGTGTCAGAATGTCAATGTGTCATACTTTTCAGTAAGCTCCGCTATCTTCTTAAGGCAGCGGTCGGCTATATCTCTGTCCTTGCCGGCCGGCGCGCCTTTCTTGTGCAGTTTGTTTATCATTCGGATATTGCAGATAAGCTCCGCTTTTTCGGTCACTTCCGTTAGCCTGTTCTCGTCTTCTGTATCAAGATAGGTTTTCAGGAAGACATCGAAAAACCGCTTTGAAGTCGGGTACGAAAATCCCATAAATTTCTCGATGACAGAGGGGTCATCCTCACCGAGAACATAGTAGAAATAGTACAGGTCGCTTATCTCTGCGATCGGGTGACCGCGCGAAAGTCTGTCCATATCTATGAGCAGAGGCTCGCCGTTGAGCATAAAGACATTTCCCGAGTGGAAGTCACCGTGAACAAGATTGTTCACGGCAGGAAGCCCGTCGATGAGCTTTCTGCATTTTTCGGCAAGAGATTCATCTTCAAGCGCTATTCCGCCGTTGATGTAGCTTTTCAGCCTTTCCGTAACATACGGGAAATCGTCCTTTTCCGTAGCCTCGGTGCCGTGTATCGTTAGTGCGAGCTCCGCCATTATTTTGGCGTAAGCATCGACCTGTCCCGGGGCTCTCGCAATGCACTGCGAAACTGTCTCGGTCTCCATAAGCTCATACATCGAGCCGTAGCGGTCACCTACCGCCACGATACCGAAGGATATCGCCGTGGGTATGCCGAGAACAAACGCTCTGCGCGCCGAAGCTATCTCACGCTCAACATCGCGGTAGGTATTGTTGTGGTTGTAAACCTTTATTACGAGTTCTTCGTCATAGCGATAGACCTCGCCCTTTGCGCCTTTTCCGAGAAGCTTGCAGCCGTCAACGGAAACTTCCCTGTACTTCTTGTATCTCGCCTTTTCGGAATCGAACGTTCCCGGCCAGATGAAGTTGATGTGCTTGATAAGCTCCTTGAACGCGCCTGTCTTGTTGAGCGAGAGCTCCACTATCTCTGCGATGCTCTGATAATACCAGCGCTGCATCGAGGGGTCGTTCTGGTGCAGCTCCTGCCACATCGCTTCGCCTTTTTCGGAATATATCCCCGAAAGAGAACGTATATTCGCAAGTTTATCCGCGAGCCAGAGCATGCGCACTCCGGTATCTTCACTGTTTTTCAGAACAAGCAGCGATTCCTCCTTGCGGCGCTTCCATGTAGCTCCCCTGTCTTCACCGGGAAATTCGGGCTCGGATTCCGATGAAACGAGATAAGCAACTCTTTTTCCGAAGCGTTTTTCTATCTCGGCGAGCGTACCGTCCGTATCTTCCACGACGTCATGCAGTATGCCTGCGGTGATGACTTCCAGGTCGCCGGTCATCGTGGAAAGTATCTGCGCGACTTCCATAGGGTGCAGGATAAACGGCTTGCTGCCGAATTTCCGCACCTTGCCCTGATGCAGCACAGTCGAATAGATTATTGCTTCCTCAAGTATATTCATCATAGTTTTATTTACTCCTTTTCGGTGTCTTTAGGGGTGCCCTTATATTCTATACACAGCATTGTCAGGTCATCGAACTGTTCCGCATCACCCACAAAAGCATTTACGCTTTCACGGACAGCTGACAGTATAGCGTTCGGCTCATCGTCCTTGCAGCTATTTTGAGCCTGTACAGTGCGCTCCATTCCGAACAGTGTCTCCGATGCGTCGGTGGCTTCCGGAACTCCGTCCGTATAGACGAACAGCTTTGAGCCCGGTTCAAGCTTAAGCTCATAGTCTCTGTAAACTATCCCTTCTATACCGCCGACAACAACGCAATGCTTATCCTTGATTATGTCGAAATCACCGTCAGGCGGTTTCAGTAGGGGGTATTCATGACCCGCGTTCACTGCCGTAAGTACGCCCGTACTGATCTCAAGCATACCCAGCCAGATAGTGATGAACATTTCCTCACGATTGTTCGCACAGATCATTCTGTTCACATCGGTCAGCACCTCGGCAGGTCTGCTTCTTGATATCATTCGCGTCTGGAGCATACTTTTCGCCATCATCATAAACATTGCCGCCGGAACGCCTTTTCCCGATACATCAGCCATGACGATAACAAGGTGGTCGGAATCAACGAAGAAGAAGTCGTAGAAGTCACCGCCGACCTCCTTTGCCGGAGTCATGCTCGCGTAAATGTTGAACTCACTGCGCTCGGGGAATGCCGGGAAAATATTCGGGAGCATATCCGCCTGTATCCGTGTTGCAAGCGCAAGCTCAGTGTTTACACGCTCCTTCTCCGCCGTGATCTTTGTGCGGTATTGCCTAAATTACCACCGGGAGCTTCTCTTCCCCGTAAAACTTATCCAGCCATTGTACAGGCGCTCCGTTCAGATAGCTGTCGATCTCTCCGGGGTCGCATTCGTCCCAGTAACCGGGTCGGCAATAGTTTTCCGTATCATCCGCATCCACGAGACAGACCATACGGTCATGCTCCGTGTCAAGCAGAGCAACATAGGTCTCCGCGTCGTCACTCGCCGCCTTTATCGAGCGAAGCAGTTCGCGCTGACTGCCGTATGACTCGCCGTACACATCCGCGTACCTGTCGAGCCAGGCATCATCGTCACCTGTAAGTTCTTCCTCCGTAAGGCTTTCATACACGGAAGAAACGATACCGGCTTCTCTTTTAAGCTCGTCAGTATCCACGACCTGCGATATCATCATCGCATTGCGCCACGTTCCGGCGCGGTATTCATGGTTCAGCGACGCCCAGTACAGGTAAAAGGTGAACGCGCCCGCAGCCAGCGTTATTATCAGCGAGACCAGTATCAGTCCCAGCAGAGTTTTTTCGCAAACCCTTTGCGCCGTTTTCCGCGCGTTTTTGTTCCGCTGTTGTCTGACATAATATCTCTCCACAAAACTGTTCGAATGATAAAGCTCCCTCCGACAATTCATTGCCGGAGGGTCGTTCCCAATCAATGCTTTTCTGGGAGCGTGACATCACATCAGCCCGTCTATGTACTCAACAAGCTTCTTTCTGTCATAATAGCTTTCTTTCTTGCCGAGGTAGATATCCGGATCCGCGCCGCGGTCAACGTCATAGAACGAGCCGTTCTTAAGGAAGCTTATGCGGTTCGGGCTCGAAATTCTTATCGCGCCGCCGGTAGCGGTAGATACCCACTGTACAGAGCAAGCACCGCCGCCGCTCGTCTCGCCTAAGAGCGTTACATCATCGCTCTGCTTGAACATACACGGAACGAGGTTTCCGCAGGAGAAGCTTACGCCGCTTTCGAGGCAGAAGAGGTTGAGACCCTTGTCTGCGAGAGTGTCCTTGCTGTCGTACTTATAGTCGAAGTTGGTATCAACTGAATAAGCGCTTGTAACGAGCGCGCCGGTGAACGCATCCTCGACACTGAAATTTGTCTTGCCCAGGAATGCAGCTATCGTGTAAATTGCTGTATTAGCAGCTCCGCCGCTGTTGCAGGAGAGGTCGAGCACAACATTCTTAACGGGGCTGTCCTTTCTGAGTATCTGCTGAACCGAATAAGCGATTATACCCATTGTGTCCTTCGCGTCGGCAGTAGGAGCGGTCTTATAATAGTCCACTCCATCCGGAATAATCTCAAATTCATCAAAGGTAATGAACGCGGTATCGCCGACTTCCTCATAAGCGGGAACGCCGTCGGGATAGAACTTTGCTCTTGCTGCCTTGTATTCGTCACCGAGAGCAAAGATTGCGTCTCTCGCCGGACCCTGTCCGCCTGCATCCAGGAGCTCTTTTCTGAGATCAAATCCGGACGCCGGGCTCGGTATACCGTACTTGGTGTGTACATCGTCGAGATATCTTGTCACAAGATAATAAGTAGCCCGATCTATCTTCTTGGGATCCTGCGAGAGCATAAGCTGCTTAAGACCGGTGTTGGTCATAAGCTTGTCAAAGCTGTCTATTTTATGTATCTCTTTCAGACCGTAATGCGTATCGAGAGCGAAGCAAAGCTCATTATAGTTGAATTCGGTAAGCTCCTTGCTTATCGTATCCTTCTTTACGTTATTCTTGAAGTATTTCTTTCCGAGCGGCTTAAGTTCGCCCTCGGTGCTCATCAGGGTGTCGCAGTTTCCGAAGAAGAGTTCCTTTCCGTTATACATGATCGAAAAGCCCATGGTATAAAGGAACAAATCGCTGAATGTCTGTATCGGAATGTAGTACTTGTCGCCCTTGCGGACGAGATCAATGCTGTACGAGCCGAGGTCGAATGTAACGTCGCTTCCGTAGCGCTCGTTGTTGGAATCGGTAAGTCTCTTGATATACTTTACTCTTCCCTTTTCGTCCTTTTCAACCGCGCCGGTCATCTCTAAAAGCGAACCGTCCGCGCCGAACTGACCGAATGCGTTATAGTCCTGGAAATATACCGTATCTTCCGCGAAGTCGATAACACACGGATATTTACTCTCGCGCTTAAGTGTTACCTTATCGCCCTTGGTCTTGATGTTGATTTTGAAATTCGGGAAGCCGACCATATTTACCGTGCCGCTGAGGTAATCGAAAAGCTCGTTCATCTCCATATACGGGATATCCGTGCCGTTCACGAAGTAAAGATTTGTGGGGATCTTTGCCGAAGGCTCAAGGAAATACAAGTTGGTCTTTATGCTTTTGATCTTATACGACTTGGTCTTGTTTGCCGTTGCCGTCGTGCTTACGGACGTGTTGTCCGCAAACGCGGTCACGTTGAGAGCGGTTGCTGTGCTTGTGAGCATCATTGCGCAAATAAGAGCCGCGCTTACGCTTCTTTTAATCTTCTTATTCATAGTATGTCCTTCCCGAGGTTTTTACCCTCATAAAATAGATTCAGAGACATGACCAGTCATGATCCCCATGTTCTATATATTACCACAATTTGGTTAAAATGTCAAGCATATAATGAAAATTGTTTGTTTTTTTGTATGTTTTATACTATCCGGCGCGGTGCTTTTGCCGCAGAAAGGGCAATTTGAGGCACAAAAAAAGCATTGACAATTACTGAAAAAAATGCTAAAATAGTTATATAAAAAATCTATGCTTTTTACATGAGGTATCATATATGAAATACAACTACGACAGCTATGCTCTTTATGAGTATTCAAAAAATGTACCGTTTACCGTAAGGATAAAAGTGACCCTGAACGAAGCGCCGGATATTGAGCTGCTCAGAAAGGCAGCGGAAAAAGCCTTCACGAGATTTCCTTATTTCAACATAAAAGTGCGTGTGGACGCGACCGGCGGTTACCTGCTTGAACCCAACGACAAGCCTATAACGGTCTCTCCGGAGCCGAAAAAGCGCATCGTTCTCGGAAGTGCGGAAACAAACGAACATCTTTTTTCGATAACCTATGAAAACAATGACCTGTACTTCAATTTCAGCCACAGTATCTGCGGCGCTTGCGGAGCTTTATTCTGGATAAAGGCCACGCTGTGGCAGTATTTCACCGACAAGACAGGTGAAGATCTAAACGGCGCGGATATCAAGCTTCCCGGCAGTTCTCCGGAAGAAAGCGAGACAGCGTTCCCCGACCCCGATGCACTGTTCCGCGGCGAGCCTGTCGGAATGTATAAAGGCGGCGATTCGTTCATGCCTATAGGCGAATATCTTGGCTACTATCTGAATCCGTTCGCCAAGGAACCGGTGTATTTCCCGATGGAATTTGATCTGCCAAGTATACTCAGATACTCAAAAGGTAACGACGGAAGCCCGAATTCCATTATTTCGGCTATAATGTTCAAAGCGGTAAGCCGCGTATGGGCTTCAAACAAAAAAGTGACACAGATATCCGGAGCCATAGCCGACAATTACAGAGAGGATGTCGGCTGTCCCGGCTCATACAGGGACTTTGTCCGTCTTCTTCACGCAAAGTATAAGCCGGAGATGAAGGACTGGACTATAGAAAAACTCAGCACTGTTACACGAGGAAGTATGTATCTGCAGATGCAGCCGGAGATAAGCTGCTTTGAATACCGCAAAAAGATCGGACATTTTGACGCGATAGACTCGATAACGGGGCTCAAAGCAAAATGCAAATACGCATCGGCGAATTCCCCGCTCAGAAAAGGCATCAGAGACTCGTTCAACATAAGCTATGTCGGAAAGACCGACTGGGGCGATCTTGCAAAGTATATCGAATCCGTACATACGATCACGGACGGTCACCTGATGATCGAAATAAACGCGATCAACGATAAGCTTTTCGTGAACTTCCAGCAGGTCAACAGAAAGACGGAATACCTTAACGCCTTCCTCAACGTTCTCAAAGAAGAGAATATCTCCGTGAAGCTCGGGGAAATGAAGGAAAAGCACATGCCTCTGATAGAACTGCGGTAATGCCGTCTTTGCTCCACAGATCAGAACAAACAGCACAAACGCGCTCTACGGTATTTATTACCGGAGAGCGCGTATTTTTTTCCATGATGATCGTCAGAAATACGCCTGATCGGAGTAATTTCCGAAGAAGAGACTTGACCGTTTGTCAAAGATGTGATATAATTAAGGCTATACCGCACAAAGAGCGTGCGTCTCTTTGTGCGGTATTGCCTTAACTAAATCAGATCACGTTTTATTCATCCGGATATCGTCTCATAAAGCACATCTATCGCGCTGTCTTCATCGCACGGGATATCCGGCATCACATATTTGTCCGGGCAATCCCTGTCCACACGGTTGAAGCGTTTTGTGGACACGCTGAACCACAACCCCGAATTCGGCGTGCGGAACTCCGTTATCTCGCCGTAGCCGTTCGGGTCGTTACCCGGGGGTTCCCCGATGATCTTCCCGAACCCGTTATCCTTTATGTACTGCGGGAAAAGCATCGCGGAGCTGAACGAGCCCGCGGATGTGAGGATATATACATCTCCCGTGAACGTAAGATCGGTATAGCGCTCATTCTCGACCGTTTCGGGTCCCAAAGGCGTGAAGAACGGTCCGAGCCTCATCGTTTCTGTCGTTACCCTGAAACTGTCAGCGTCGAGATATCTGATGAATTCATCGGCAACAAGACTGTTACCGCCGCTGTTGCCGCGAAGATCGACCGCGACGTTCTTAATTCCTTTGTCCTTTACTTCCGTGAACATATCGTGCAGGCAGCTGATATATACGCTGTTGTATATACAGCTGTCGAGCGTAAGGATCGCGAGGCTTCTCTCCTCGTCTATCGTATATCTTACAAATATCGGGTCCTGCTGTGCTATATCGAGTTCGTTGAATACGCAGTAATCGTGATAGGAAACAAAATCATCGGGGAAATAAGTCTCCGACCTTTCGCCGCCATCTCTGTCACTGAATGTGAATGTTACGCCCGCCTCCACGTCGAATCCGAGATAGGTGAGTCCCTGTAGCCTGATCAGATCGTTACTCATACAGTGCAGAAGCCAGCTTTCGGCTTCATAGCTGTACAGTTCCCTGCTCCTTTCAACAAGCTCACTTATCCTGCTACCGTTTATGGCGCTTAACGAATAACCGTCGTTTTTCCACCCGTTATAATGCTTAAGATAAAGCGGGACGGAATAGCTTGCGTAAATGCTCGTGTGCGCATCTCCGAGCGACGTGAATATACCCTCGGCGATACGCGCGAGCTCATAGACCTTTACGCTGCCGGAGGAATTTATCTCCGACTTTGCCGCATCGTATCTCTTTTGGAGATCGTCGGTGAGTCCGTTCATAAGCGCAGGGTGGTTTTTCCGGAGATATTTCATCGCGCAGTCAATATCTGCGCACGCCTTGTCTGCGGGTATCACGGTATCATACGGAAGAGTATATTCAATGAAAGACGTATGGAAGCTGAAGCTGTTGAAATACGGGTCGATCCACACTCCCGCGAGGGCAGCAGCAGTCACTATGGCCGCCGTGACAAACGCCGCCGCTTTTGTCACCGGTTTTGCTCCGGACACTGCGAATACGAGCACGGCGCAGATAATGACAGCCGCGATGAGCGCGTATATCACAAACTCCGGCACAGAGACCACAAAAAAGTCAAGCGGGAACATGCCGAGTGTTATCAAAGAAAATACGACAAGCAAAATCAAAAATATTTTTTTCATTTGCAAGCTCCTGTTGATCAAAATGGTATTGCCTTTATTATATCATAGAATTATATTGCCGTCAATAGCTGAGCTGCTTACTGTTTTCTGACGTCTTATTTTATTGATAAACTTCTCCTGAAGATTATTATTCAAAAAGACTTGAAAATCACCGGTTTATCTGTTATAATTGTACATAACGAAGGCAGTTAAATGATAAGAAAGACAAATTATGGGGCATTTTCCTGATGCCGATACAATGCAGATAAAATCCGGTTACGAAATTTTCAAAAAAGTACAGTTAAATCATATAAATCAATGCACCTCTGAAGTCAATAAGTGCAGTTTAAACCCAGGCGCTTATATATATTAATTTTATGAAAACGAGAACAGCCTATGAGTAAAATATGTTCAAACTGCGGCAGTCAGATACCCGACGGCTCGGAAATATGGCACGGCAACAAGTCCGCGCAGGGCGGAACTCTCGATATCGATGCGAACAATGCGCAGAATATGAAGGATCACCCGATAGAGAACGTATTTTTCCCGAATCCCGCGAGCGGCGAATACTGGGTATATGTCTATAACTATGAGGACAGAACGCCCGGTCAGTCCACAAACTGGATAGTGCGCGTACAGGTCGGCAGCGAAGAGGAAGTATTCTCCGGCACCGTTACCGAGCAGGAGGACACTGTGGAAGTCCTCGGATTCAGATACGATTCCACAAATTCCGGCAGCTCCGGCGGTTCGTCCGCCGGAACAGTGACCGGCAACCTGCTCACAAACGGGGACGCGTCCGGCGGACTTAACGGCTGGACGGCTCCGGACGGGAAGTGGGCGACCGCAAACTCGTATGATGGGGTGACCGCGCTTGACGGCAATTTCTTCTACACAAAGGGCTTTACCGGCACAAACGGCACCCGTCTCTATCAGGACGTGGATATAAGCGGTTACACCGGCAAAAAAGTAACACTTTCCACGCAGAACCGCGCATACAGCAACGGACATACCGATGAAAGTATGCTGAAGATCGAGTTTCTCAATGCAAGCGGAAGCGTTATTGACGAAGCTTCCTCGGCAAAGGATCACGGCAACACGACATGGCATGATATGAGCGTTTCGGCTGTAGTTCCGAGCGGCGCGGTCACTGCGAGAGTCTCGCTTTATTCCTATTATAAGACCGGCTCCGAGTCGGATTCGTATTACGACAACGTATCGCTTACAGTCAGCGGCTGATAAACCAAAACTTCCCGATTGCCGGAATGGCAGCCGGAAAGTTTTACGCACCGTTTACAGGTCTCAGATCATTGCCTCGACGACAAGTGCTGTGCAAGTCTGATAAAACGGAATGCGATTGTTGTGACCGACAGTTTCCCGCCTCACGGATCATGCGGGAACGAGCTTGTATAACCCAAAACAACTATCAAAGGAGAACCAATATGTCTGAAGAACTTAACATCGAAAAGCTCAGAGAGGAAGTAAACCCGGTGTACAGCACCGCCCAGGCGTGTATGCTGCAGATAGCGAAACTCGGAGACAAAGACTCCGACGATCTGCGCAAAGCTCTCGGTTTCAGTGAGCTCCACGCAGATTTCAGAGCCGGGGGAGACAATATCCCGCCCGATGTCCGCGAAGCGTTTACGTTGGCACTGCCGGTCCTGTCTGCATTGGTAGAATCCCGGTTTTTCTCGTCGAACAATTTTATCACCGGTTCTGGTGCAAAACAGGTGCTTGATCTTCCCTGCGGCTACACCGCGAGAGGCATAAAGCTTTCAAAAAGCGGGATAAAATACTTCGGCTGTGACCTTCCCGCCGTTATCGATGCAGTATGCCCCGCTGTTGCACAGGTCATCGGAGATCATGAAAACATATCATACTGCAGCGTTGACGCTACGAATTACTCTTCGTTAAGAAAGGCTCTTGAAGGAGCGAAGGGCGAGCTTCATATCACCACCGAGGGACTGCTTATGTATTTCACACAGTCCGAGCTCGAAACAGTATTCGCAAACATAAGAAGGCTCCTGCTTGAATTCGGCGGAAAATGGGTCACATTGGACAACGACCTCGATGATTCCCAGGCGAAAGCTCTGAGAGTTGTCCTGGCGGATATGCCCGCGGAAAAGAGCGATCAGATCGCGCGTGTTGTCGCAGGTATCGTATCCAAGACAACACTTGCAAACAATTCATTCTTCGGTAAGGACAAGGATAAAATAAAGAAGTTCGTGTCCGATATGGGCTTTGATCTTGAACTTGTACCCTTAAAAAAATATATGCCGGAGTCGCTCGGGGCCTTTGCCGGCTTCCCCGACGATATCAGGGAAAAAGCTACCGAAGCTATCGGTTCCTGCAATTTCTGGGTCATGACCGCAAAACCCGGCACTGTCGAAAAGTTTGAGTGTGAGGAGAGCAATTTCAAGGCAGATGTAAAGCTTTCCGACGACACTCTCAACGTTTCGCTTACCGGTCGCCTTGATACCATTACATCGCCCGGACTTCTCGCACTGTATAAGGACGCTGCGGCAAAGGCAGAAATAAAAAGCATAAGCATCGATATGAAGGAGCTTGAATATATTTCTTCCGCCGGACTCCGTGTCCTTTTGATAATGAGAAAGTCTATCGCTGACAGCAAGGATTTCAGCCTTATCAATATGAGCGAAAGTATTAAAGATATTATCGAGACTACCGGATTCGATAATATTTTCTGCTAAAGATCACAGGCAATACAAACTAAGAAAAAATGACCTGTTTTTGATAAATGCTCCTGCGGCGCTGACGTGCCTGTCTGCTGCCGCATCGGTAGCTTTGTCATAATGAACGGTGAAAAGCCAACCGAACGGTACTTTGTAGTTCGGTTGGCTTTTTTGCCAGAGGCGTATATGACTGACGGATCGGTCCATTTGTTCGATGTTATGAGCTCCGTGATCTTTACCATAATGACATAAAAAATGACAAAAAACAGGGTGCCGACGACACCCCGAAAAATTGACAGATTAGAACGAGATTAGAATTGAGGGTTTTATGCAATTAGATAGAATAACAAAGCCGTCTGTGGTATTATCCACAAACGGCCCTGTTATCAGCTTTTCGCTGGTGCGGAGAATGAGACTTGAACTCACACGAGCTAACGCCCACTACCCCCTCAATCGACCTACACGAAATTCATATCAAATTATTTGTACACATTATACATCATTTCATCCTATTTCATTTGCTTGTTATGTACACAATGATACAAAATGATATGAATTGAGAAACAACAACGAACAAAATTTTGCAATAATGTAGAACGTGCATTACTCTTTTCTTTTAATATGAACATTCTGCTTTCAGAGTGCTGATATTAGGACTATTTACAATTTATATTATACCATAAGACAGGATCAAATTCAAGTATTTTTAGCTGATTTTTGGTCATAGGTCTTATAATAATTTCCGAAAACAAAATCAAATCCCACATTACCGACAAATCCCTTTACAATCGCATTTGTCGGTATTTATCATTTTTACAGTTTAGTGTGACAAAGCGTTAAGCTCCTCATAATAAAGCCGTTTTCTCCGAATAACACACAATGTCAAATAATTAACAATATTTTATTATAAAAATATCAAATCATAATCAGCGAGAACCGCATTGTTAAGCCATTTGTTTAACTATTCCCAAAACACATACCATTCAATGTTTATTCTTATCTGCTATCAGCCTGTCAAGAGTAGGGCGAGAGATACCGAGCAGCCGAGCCAATTCAGCCTTGCATATCTCCCGGCGTTCATACTTTGTGTAGAGATCATTGAATTTGTCAGAGGTGAACGGCTTCCGACCTTTATACTTTCCGTTTTTTTTTGGCAATGGCTATTCCTTCCGCCTGTCGTTCAAGCATATTGGCACGTTCAAATTCGTTTATTGCAGCTATCAATGTAAGCATGAGCTTCCCTGTCGGTGTTGATGTATCAATGTTTTCCTTTCCGCTTACAAGGTGGATTCCCTTGCTTTTAAGCAGTTCCACAATTTCAAGCAGGTCTTTCGTGCTTCTTGCAAGCCTTGAAAAGTCGTGAATGTAGATAGTATCGCCTTCACGGGCAAAGTCAAGCATCTCTTTCAGCTTGGGTCTGTTTGTGTCCTTTGCGCTGATCTTTTCCGTGATCCATTTTTCAATTCCGTATTTCTCCAGTGTTCCTATTGTTCTCTTCGGTATTCCGAGCTCTGTTGCCGCTGCTTTGTTACCGACCTCTTTCGCAAGCTTTATTGCCTGCTTTTTGAATTCTTCATCGTATTGTTTTGCTGTTCCCATTTTGACACGCTCCAGTTTTATTATACAATATCACCGCAAATTTGTCAAAAAATCTTCTCATTTATCACAAAATCCCCTTGTTTTGCAAATTGCCTCTATCCCGCTCCGCATAAGGTATAGAGCCTGTACGTTTAAATTGCTAAATTCGGTGAGCTTCTCGACCGGCTTCAGAGCAAGATAAAATAACGTTCCGACATCCCGCGGCATACCGGATATATGCGGGATGTCTCTTTATGTCATAATAAGGTCATAAAAAATCTCACAAAATGTATTGAAAATTGTGAAAAAATGTGGTATAATAATAGTAATTATTTACTCGGGAGGGATAACCTTGATCAAGATCAGAGAAGCGCAGGCAGACGACCTCACCGAGATACTCAATCTGTACTCACTGATGTTCGGAGGCGGCGTGTTCGAGGAAGAAGAACAGACGCGCAAGATATGGAGCCACGTTCTTACCGATAAGAATTACCATATTATAGTCGCCGACGAGGACGGACAGATAGTATCGACCTGCACCTGCGTCATCGTTCCGAACATTACATACGACCGCAGACCCTACGCGATCGTGGAAAATATTGTAACAGCGAGCGAATTCAGAGCGCAGGGTCTCGCAACGGCATGCCTTGAGGAAGCCAAGCGTATAGCACAGGCAGAGAACTGCTTCCGCATAATGCTCACGACGGGCTCAAAGCTCGATTCCACGCATAAATTCTATCAGAAGCTCGGCTACAACAAGACCGAGCTCACAGCCTTCTCGCAGTGGCTGTAAAGGAGCATAAATGGCTGAAAACTTAAAGACCATAACCGATAACCGGCAGGTGCGCCACGAGTATTTCATTCTTGAAAGCATCGAGGCCGGCATCGAGCTTACGGGGACGGAGATAAAATCCATACGACAGGGCGGAGTGAACCTTCGCGACTCGTGGATAGCTATAGAAAACGGCGAGGCTTACGTCAAGCAGATGCACATATCGCCTTACGAGAAGGGCAACATCTTCAACAAAGACCCCCTCCGTGAACGCCGCCTGCTGATGCACAAGCGTGAGATAATGAGGCTCTACGGGCAGGTAAAGCAGGGCGGGCTTACGCTCGTGCCGGTGTCGCTCTATTTCAAAGGCAGCCGCGTGAAAGTGCAGGTAGGGCTTTGCAAGGGCAAGAAGCTCTACGACAAGCGCGACTCCATGGCAGAACGCGATGCCAAGCGCACTATAGACCGGGCGATAAAGGAGCGCAACAGATGAAGCGGCTGAAAAAAACGATCATTTCCGTTACCGCGGTCCTGATGACGCTCCTGTGCAGTGTGACGGCCTTTGCCGAAAGCAGCAGCTACAAGCTCTTAGAGAGCACCATGGCGGTATTCGGAAAAGATCTCGTGTATATGCCCGACCAACAGCTCTATCACTTTACGGCTGCCGGGGAAGCCTCCGTCGAGCTGTCCGTAAAGGACGCGCTGTATTTCTATATCATCGTCGGCAGCGATAAAAGCACATCAAACGGCGTTACCGACAACGGGGTGAACAGCGGCTGCTCGCTGCGGATAGAATGTCTCGATGAGAACAGAGAACAGGTGTCGCCGGTCTATGCGGCGCTGCAGGTACCGGCAGACCATGTACTCCACCGCTACAGCATAGGCTCGGACACAAAGTACGCGGGCTTACCCGAAAATGTGAAATGGGTACGCGTGAGCTTCTCGGCACAGGACAGCCGGCAGTATATCCGGGCAATGGAGATAAAGTCAAGCGATACCGCGGCGCGCGATATGACTCTCACCGAATGGGAGGAGCACACGCTCGGCAACATCAACGCCGAAACGACAAAAGCCGACTATTGGATAATGGTGGGGCTGGTGGCGGCGGTAGCTGTCATAATGCTGGTATTCTCAAAAGCAAGAAACAAGATAAAGAAGGACAAATAATATGGAAATAACGCTCAAAATAGAAGGAATGATGTGCCCGCACTGCGAGGCATCGGTAAAAAAGGCGCTCGAGGAGCTGCCGACGGTGGAAAGTGCCGCTGTCAGCCACGAGAAAGGCACAGCCGTGGTGCGGCTCTCGGCGGAGACCTCGTTCGATACGCTGAAACAGGCCGTGGAAGCGCTTGACTACAAGGTCGTATCCTGAGCGCAGACAATTCCCACATCTCCCAGATCACCGACAAACAAGGCTCCAGGCCGCCGGACGTGCGGACAGAGCCTTTTGTTGTATCATAAACTTGTACATTTTTGATGAAACGGTATTGATTTTTGGGGAGAATTATGTTATAATTAATGAATATGATTACCCGTTCAATCCACCATATCATTCCAATATGAGACTTTATGGCTTCGTCACGATCCAGAACCGCAGCGAAGCCGCTCCACAATTGTCAATTATCAATTATCTGTTGTCACTTCGCGGCGGGTCATATCAATGAAAGTTTCAGTACAATACTGCCGCACACTGTAAGGAGCACTTATGAAGAATGTGATACTAAAGCGGATAGCAATTATATTCGCCGCAGCTACGCTGATAGCGACCGCAATAGTCTGGACAGGCAGTGAGGTGTTCTATAACAACTTCACGCTCAATCGCGCAGGAATGCTCTCCGCGAGCGCTGCGAGACTTTATTCCGGTGAGATCACCGCTTCGGGATTTCCGCAATGCTATGAGGATCCCGACCAAAGCGAAACGGAACACCTCATTCTTCATTCTATCTGCAAATCATTCAGGCTCAGATATATGTATGTGTACACGCTTGACCTGCAGACTGACGAGCGCTGCTTTTATGCCGCGGCTGCGGGAGACGATAACGAAAACGTGAGCATCGCGGTCAGCTTCAGCAAAGGTACCAGGACCGGGCCTGCCTATCAGTCCGAAAAAGACGTATTTCTCGGTGTTAAAGACATAGGCTTCGAGACTGTGGACAACGAATACGGAAACGTGTGCACGTGGTATTACCCGTACAAGGACAGCAGCGGCTCCATAGTCGCGCTTATCGGCGTGGATTACAACGCTGATGAAGTTCACGGGATGGCCAACAAGAATACTTACAGAATGGTGATCACCGTTCTGGTAACTCTTGCGGTAACGATCGTCGCAATGATGCTGATACTGCACATACAGATCTTCAAACCGATAAAGAAGCTCTCGGTGCGTATGGACAGATATGTGCCGAATGATGAATTCCGGGCAGACGAAATAAAGTCGGTCGGGGAGATACACGATATCTGCCTGTCATTTGAGAAAATGTCGGGTGAAATAAGAAACTACATCGACGACATACAGAAAATGACGGAGGAAAAGGCACAGGCCGGCGCAGAGCTGAATGTCGCAAGACACATCCAGTACGGTATGGTGCCGCACGACTTCTCGCTCGAAGGGGAGTTCTTCGCCGCAGATGCATTTGCCGAGGCCGCCAAGGAGATCGGCGGAGATTTCTATGACTGCTTCACGGTGGAAAGCAAGGTGTTCGCGGTCATGGGCGATGTCTCCGGAAAGGGTGTCGCCGCCGCGCTGTTCATGTCAATGGCAAAGAATATCATACGCGGGAACCTCAAAGCGGGACTGTCCCCCGCCAAAGCGCTCAATTCCGCAAACAACGAGCTTTGCGAGCAGAATCCGGAGGGTATGTTCGTAACGGTGTTTGCCGCGGTGCTCGATACAGATACCGGCGAACTGTGCTATGCCAACGCGGGTCACACATACCCTGTGCTGCTCAGGGACGAGCCATCCCTGCTTGAACCCGAAAAGGGCATAATACTCGGCCTTTTCGAGGATCCCGACATAAAGGACGAGTTCATAATGCTGAAAGGCGGCGAAGGTCTGCTGCTCTACACCGACGGCGCTACCGAGGCAGTCAGCATCAACAGGGAATTCTTCGGTGAAGAACGCCTTATCGCGGCTGTGGCGGGTCTAAGGAACAATGCCGCTCATGCCGCCGCCGAAGCGGTCTTGGAATTTGAAAAGGGCTGCGATCTGTTCGATGACCTCACACTGCTGTCGCTTGTCTTCAAAGGTCAGAAGAATTTCACGGAAAAGCAGCTGACCTGCTCCCTCGACGCTTTCGATGAAATGAAGGACGATATAATCGATATTGTGGGCAGGATACCCGTTCTGAACAGCATACTGCTCGCGTGCGAGGAAATATTCGTGAACATTGTGAGCTATTCGGGCTCGGAAGATGTAAGGGTGCAGTGTACAGTGCACGGCGACAGACTGATCGTTCGTTTCGAGGACGGTGGAAAAGCCTTCGACCCGATAAATACCGAACTGCCGGAAAAGGAGTTCGACGATCTCGACACGGGGGGCATGGGCATAAGACTCGTGAAGCACATAACACTTTCCGCGGAATACAAACGCGTGAACGACAGGAACATTTTGAAGCTCGTGTTCGACATTTCACGACATACGGAGGTATAACAATATGCCGAAATGGTTTGACAAAGCGGAGGTAAATACCGGAAGACAGCCGGAATTCGACTACCTCAAGGGCTTTTTCATGGTGCTGATATATATCGTACACGCATTTCAGACGACCCTCAGCCCCGAGGATACCGCGATGAAACTGATATACATATTCAACTCCGTTTCCGGTGCCGCGATATTCATTTTCGTAATGGGCTTCGGCACAGTTTACAGAAAAAGCGCAAGCGCTGCGGGATTTGCCGGGAGCGGCGTAAAGCTCATAATCTACCAGTACCTCAACAACCTCGCTTTTGTGGCAGCGCTGCTGCTGCCGTACCCGTTCGTGGCAGCCTCGCTCACCGACAGCGGAAAAGGCGTCATGAACGCACTTATACCGATATATCTGCAATACACCAACATCTTCTTCATCTCGGGCATCATTTACCTTATCATGGCGTTGCTGAAAAAGCTGAACGCACACGTCGCGGTATATCTGATACTGGGCACGGCAGTAAGCCTCGCGGCACCGTTCCTGTACAACCTTCCGGTGGACGTTCCCGTGCTCGGGTATGTTATACGGCTGCTTATCGGCGAAGCGGACTACACCTCGTTCACGCCGCTCTACTTCCTTACCTACGCACTGTTCGGCGTGGCTTTCGCAAAGCTTTTCCGCCGCGTGAACAACAAGCGCAGGTTCTACCTTACGGCGCTGCCGGTATGTGCGGTGATCGCCGTTGCATGGTGGGTGACATTCATAATGCAGACCGGCACCGAGCTTTCCGCAGTCCGCAAAGCATCCGGCATCGGATATATCAATCCCGATCTGTGGCACGTTGTCGCGAGCATCGCACACATAATTATCATGGCGGGAGTAATATACTTCATTATTGAAAAGAGCGCCGCACGCAAGAAAGCAAAGGGCATCGAGCGGCAGAACCCCGTGTCGAAGCAGCTCCTTTACTACAGCAAGCACATCTCCAAATTCTACGCGCTGCACATTCTGACATACATTGCAGCGCTCGGATTTCACGGGTATCTCCCGTTCGAGTCGTGGCAGTGCTGGGTGCTGACCGTTATATGTATGATCATCACAGAGGTGCTGGTAAGAGGCTATAACAAGATCTACGACACAATAAAGAAGAGAAAGGCGGCAAAGACAGATGGCTGAAAGAAACCACAGGCTGATAGACGGCAAGATCGTCAAATATATGCTGCCGTCGATAATGATGACCATGGCGATGCAGCTGGGCAGCATTGTGGACACGATGCTCGTCGGAAATCTGCTCGGAACACAGGCTATGTCCGCAATAAGACTATGTATGCCGGTAATTACCATTGAGCAGATACCCGGATACGGGCTCGGCGTCGGCGCAGCTATCGCGGCAAGCACGCTCCTCGGTCAGCGTGACAGGAAGAAAGCCTCGGACGTGTTTTCCACGCCGTTCTGGGTAACGCTGGTTTTCGGGCTGATCTTAACCGTTCTCGCATTCATACTGCCGTCTCCGCTCGCCGATCTGCTTGCCGGCAGCGGGGACCTTACCGATATGACACGGGACTATCTGTTTATATGGATGCTCGGTGCCCCTGTCATCGGAACAGGACTGTACCTGATGAACTTCATGGGCGTGGAGAGCCGGCCTAAGCTGTCTTCCGCGTACATAATCATATCCAACGTCATAAATCTGATACTCGACTATATATTTCTCGCTTACACACCGCTCGGAGTGACCGGAGCAGCGCTTTCCACCATGATAGGTTACCTCGCGGGAATGGTCGTGTTTGTCAGGTATTTCACATCAAAGGGACGGATGCTGAAGCTGAAGCCCGGTCTGTCGGCGTCGGCGATAGGCATCGCGTTCAAGGCGGGAATACCTACGCTGGTGTATATGGGAATGGGCTTTGTTGAATCGCTCGGCTCAAATATGATCGTGGCGAGCCTGCTCGGCGACAACGGTATCGCGATATACACGGTGTGCATCAATGTAATGATGATAACGCTCATGGTGACGGGCGGTATGATCGGTGTCATACCGAGCCTCGCGGGAGTGCTTTACGGCGAAAAGGACTATTACGGTCTGCGGGCGCTGGCTTTAAGAATACTAAGAATAGCCGGCATAGCCACCGCGGGACTGCTGTTTGTCGTTATGGTGTTCACGGGGCAGCTGGCGGGTCTGTTCGGCGTAAAGGAAGAGCCTCTGCTGAGCTATACCGTCCCTGCTATGCGCTGTTTTATGTTCTGCCTGCCGTTCTATGTGTGGAATAAATTTCTGACAAGCTATTATCAGTGCATCGGCGAAACAAAACAGGCGAGTCTTATAACATTTCTCGAATATGGCGCGATACAGCTCCCCGCGGCTTATCTGGGCATAAGTCTGGGGCTGAGCCTGGGCGGCGACGGCTTCAACGCCATGGGACTGTCGTTCGTGATATCGGAAGGTGTCACAGCAGCAGTTGCCTTTATCGTGGGACTGATACGCCACCGTAAAGAACCCGTGTTCGTTCTTCCGGGAAGGAACAGCGGTACCTGCCTTGACCTTACCGTCACAGCGAATATCGACGAGATACCCGCGCTCGTAAAACGTATGTATGAATTCGGCACAGAAAACGGCGTCGGAAGCACACTTGCGAACAGAATGACCGTCGCAGCCGAGGAAATGACGCAGAACATCATAAACTACGGCGGAAAAAGTTCAGAATGGATCGATCTGTGTCTCACGATAGAGCCGGATGTACTGCGGATGCGTATCAGGGACAACGGGATACCGTTCGACCCCACCGCCTACGAATTTGACGGCGATCTGTTCGATATCACGGGCATTGAGATCGTGAAACGACTGGCGTCGGACATTTCTTACGTCCGCGCTATAGATCTTAACAACACAGTCATTGAGATCAACCGCTCACAAACGGATGAAAACAAGGAGGCAGACAATGATGAAAACGATTGAGAAAGCTGAAGCTGCGCGCCTCGTGGCAGAGGGCAGCACAATGACACACAAAGAGCGGCTCGCGGTGCAGAATAAACGGCTTGCCGAGCTCGTGAGATACGCACGGGAAAACTCGCCGTATTTCAGAAAGCTTTATGGCGGGCTGTCGGAGACTCCTTCCCTGTCGGAGCTTCCGATAACGGAAAAAAGCGAGCTTATGGCACACTACAAAGACTGGGTGACCGACCGCGGGATAAGGCTTCCCGAGGTAAAGGAATACTGCGAAAAAAAAACGACCGACAGCGTACTGTTTCTGGACAAATACTCCGTGCTTCACACCTCGGGAACTACCGGCGACCCGCTGTATATGGTGCGCGACGACCACCGCAACAAGATACACGGCCAGATGATAGCTCAGCGTCTGATGAAGGGCGTTGACACGAGCGTTATGGACAGTACCCGCCACAGGATCGCTGCCGTGATATATACCGAGCGGGGCGCATCTTCCTATGAGGGTCTGCTGCGTCAGAAGAACGCCTTTCCGGAATATGCTGACAATCTGCGCGGGATATCCGTGCTCGGCAGCATAGATGAGATAACGGCCGAGCTAAATGAATTCCGACCCGAAGTCATGACCGGCTACGGCTCGGTGCTGACAGCACTTGCGCTCGAAAAGCAGGCAGGCAGGCTCGACATTCCCGTAAAAGTGATATTCAACAGCGCGGAAGTGCTCCTGCCGCAGAACCACGCGCTTATCGAAAAGGCGTTCGGCTGCCCCGTAAAGAACAACTATTGTATGACCGAGGGCGGCGAAGTCGCAATGACCGTTGACGGCCCCGATCTGCTGCTCAACGAGGACTGGATAATCGTCGAACCCGTAAACGACAAAAGAGAGCCCGTCACCGACCCGAATGAATGGTCGGGCGGAATACTCATCACCGACCTCGCGAATTTCGTACAGCCTATCATACGGTACTATGTCAGCGACAGCATACGCATAGAGCACACCCCGGACGACAGCGTCAGAATGCCGCGGCTGGAGATACACGGCAGAGTGAACGCCTGCTTCACGCTTGCCGGAAAGACTTTCTCCTCCTCGGGACTGGATTCCATTACCGAGCTGCGAAGCGGCATACAGGACTACCAGTTCGTTCAGATATCGGACTGCGGACTTGAGCTTCGCGCAGTGTGCGGCACGGGCTACGACCCCGACGAGGTAATGTCAGGGCTTCGCGGCGAGGTAGAGGCTTATTTCAAAGAGCACGGCTGCCCCGATGCCATAGTCACATATACCCTCGAACCACCCGTAAAAAATACACGCGGCGGCAAGACACCGCGCTTCATCGACCTTAGAAAGTGAGAAAAGAAAATGATAAGTCTGTTTAGAGAACAAGTAAGAAGACATCCCGACTGTACGGCGATCTGTACCGCCGACGGAAAGAGCGTGACATACGGCGAGCTTGACACAAACGCCCGCAAAGTAGCGGCAAAGCTTATCTCCGAAGGCTTCCGAAAGGGCGATAAGGCACTTATCACAGCATCGAGAGGAACAGGATTTGTCGAGGCGATACTCGGGATACTTTACGCGGGCGGAGCGTATGTTCCGTTGTCCGACCATTACCCCGAAGACAGAACAGCGTTTATAAAAAGCGACTGCGGTGCCGTATTCACCGCAGATGATGCGTTTATTGCGGCCGCGGGCAGCATGGCTCCGGTCGGTGAGCCGGTCGGAGTACAGCCGGCCGACACTGCGGTCATAATATATACTTCCGGCTCGACCGGAAATCCAAAGGGTATAGCGCATGACCACCGCTCCGTAAAGGCTTCGATCACCCGCTACATCAAGGCTGCGGGACTGAGCGAGGACGATATCTGCGCGGTAGTTGCTCCTTTTTACTTTGTTGCGCATATACAAGGCCTGCTGGCATTTCTCTGCCGCGGTGTAAAGATGTATCTTGTTCCCGACGAACTAAGGGGTGACCCCGTAGGGCTTGCGGAATACATCGACAAAAACGGTATAACAAACTGCTACATCACGCCTAAAGTGCTGCGCTTTTTCAGGAAAAAAGGCAGTAGCCTGAGAACCGTTACAACGGGCAGCGAACGCCTGTCTCAGATCGTGCCGGACGGCTTCCGCCTGCTGAATTGCTACGGAATGTCCGAGACCGCTTCGATGATATCGGTCTTTGAGGTCACCAAGGAGTACGACAACACACCGATAGGCAAGCCGGCGGACGGAATTTCCATGTACCTGCTCGACGAAAACGGCAAGTCTGCGGACGAGGGCGAGATCTGCGTTTCCGGCGATCTGGCGCGCGGTTATCTCAATATGCCGGGAAAGAGCGCGGAGGTCTTCGTTCCGAACCCGTTCAGGGACCGTGACGGACATGATATACTGATACACACGGGCGATCTCGGAAAGAGGATGCCCGACGGCAATATAGTTTACCTCAACCGCAAGGACTGGATGATAAAGATCAACGGTCAGCGTGTAGAGCCGGGCGAGATAGAAGCGGCGCTGCGAAAGCTTGAAGGCGTTAAGGAGGCCGCGGTAAAGGACTATACCGACAGCTCCGGGCAGACATTCATCACAGCGTACTACATCACCGACACGGGCGTCGGCGAAGACAGCATAAGAACCGCACTTTCGGCGGTACTTCCCGCTTATATGGTACCGGCATTCTTCACGCGCCTTGAAAAGCTTCCCGTGAACGCGAACGGTAAGCTTGACCGCAATGCGCTCCCGAGACCCGATATCAGCCGCAGACGCACGGAATATACCGCACCGCAGAACGAGCGTCAGGAACTTATATGCGAAGCTTTCGGCGAGGTCCTCGGCATAGACAGGGTCGGCATAAACGACGATTTCTTCGCGCTGGGCGGCGACTCAATAAAGGTACTGATGCTGCAGAAGGTACTGCGGAACAAAGGTACAGAGATCCCGGCACGCGCGATATTCTCCGCACAGACACCGGCAAAGCTCGCCGAAGCTGCTGCGGATAACGGCGGTGACACATCGCTCGCTTCGTTTACCGGCACACCGGCAGAAGCCTACCCGCTCACAAACGCGCAGCTCAGCATTTACCTCGACTGCCGTGTCCCCGGCAAAGAGACTGCATACAACAACACATTCGGCCTGTTCCTGCCCGCCGATATGAACGCAGATGCGGAAAAGCTGCGCTCCGCCGCCGAGGATGTCCTCGGGCGCTATCCGATACTTGCTTGTGTGGTGCGTGATATTGATGGCGTACCGTCACTTGTTCCCACGGGGAACAAGATCGGGGTGAAGCTGGAAAGCACCGACCTTACCGATCGCGCCGCACTTGCCGACAGGCTCAACACCGCGTTTGACCTTGAAAACGAGCCGCTTACCCGCGCCACCGTATTCGTTGTTCCCGAAGGACTTTTCCTAGTGTGTGCCATACACCACATCGTGTCCGACGGAACATCGCTCTCAATAATCGCGAACAACATTGCCGCTCTGTATAACGGCGAGGCTTTTGCGGCCGAGGATATGAGCGATCTTACACTTGCGCAGTACGAAGCCGCACACCCCGGGATCTCGCAGGCTGATGATGAAGTTTACAGGAAAATGCTTGACGAGATGGACGGCGACACCGAGTTATACAGCGATAACACCGTCGAGCTTACCGAATTCAGAGGAAAGGTGGGCATATATAAGACCACGCTGTATTCACACAGGCAGGAGCTTTCCGGGAAGCTCATATCTTCGCTCAGCAGTATGCAGCTGACCGAGAGCACGCTTTTCATGTGCGCGTATGCATATATGCTGCGACTGTTCTGCAACCAGAAGAATGTGCTGTTCTTCACCGGTGAAAACGGGCGGCATGACCCCGTTCTTATGAACAGTGTGGGTATGCTCGTACATAATCTGCCAGTGCTCACACATATAGACGACAACACAGACTGCTCCGCATTCATGAGCGAAATGCAGGAAAGCTTCCATGAGCTTGTTGCGCATGACGGTGCAAATATAGCTTCACTCTGCGGCGAGTACGGAATACGCCCCGAGTGCGGATTTGTATATCAGGGTGAAATGCTTTCCGGCGTGACGATGGACGGAAGATACATACCCATGGAATTCTATGTTTCCGACAATGTTATGATGCCGCTTACGCTCCATGTCCTGAAACAGAACAGCGGTGACTACATACTCAGTTTTGAATACGCCGCGGAAAAGTTCCGGGCAGACACTATAGAGCGTATGGCAAAAGTATATGCCATGATAGCCGCGGGGCTGTGCGAGGGCGGAAAACTCAAAGATATCCGCCTTGTGACAGATGACGACATTGCCGAAATGGAGCGCCTCAATGCTACTGAAAAGGATCATCCCGTCACGGACATCATATCACTGTTCCGCGCACAGGTAAAAAAGACTCCCGACCTGCCTGCGGTGGTATTCAATGACGAGATGCTGACATACGCCGAGACCGATGATATCTCCGAGCGGATAGCGGGCTGTCTGAAGTCGCACGGTATAGGGCGCGGCAATGTGGTATCCGTACTTATTTCCCGCAGCACATATATGGCTACCGCCTCGCTTGGCATACTTAAAACATGCGCAGCTTATCAGCCGCTTGACCCTTCATATCCCACCGAGCGCCTTGAATTCATGATGAAGGATGCCGGCGTAAATCTCCTTATCGCGGATGAAGAGCTGCTTTCAAAGGTTCCGGGATACACGGGAGACGTTCTGCTCACAAAGGATATCCCGACGCTGCCGGAATGCGGACCCATGACGGAGGATCCCAGACCCGAAGACCTGTTTATACTGCTTTACACTTCCGGCTCTACGGGAACTCCGAAGGGCGTTATGCTTGAACACCGCAACCTTGCCAATTTCTGTGCGTGGTTCAGAAATTATTACGGCATTGACACAACAAGCCGTATCGCCGCTTACGCGAGCTACGGTTTTGACGCCCATATGCAGGACTTATACCCGGTACTCACCGCCGGAGCCTGTGTACACATAATAGACGACTCGATACGCCTTGATCTGCTTGCTCTCGAAGCTTATTTCAACCGTGTGGGCATCACTCACAGCTTTATGACCACACAGGTAGGTCGTCAGTTCTATACAATGACAAAGCCGGAAAAGCTCAGATACCTGTCAACCGGCGGCGAAAAGCTCGTTCCGCTGAGCCCGAGAGCCGGCGAACCGGTACTCGTGAACGGTTACGGACCTACCGAATGTACTATGGGTACGAGCTTCCAGAAGGTGGACAGACTGTATGACCGTATTCCTATCGGCAAACCTGTAGATAACTATAAGTGCTATGTCATTGACGAAAACGGCAGGAGACTTCCTCCGCTTATCCCCGGCGAGCTGCTGATATCGGGGCGCGGTGTTGCAAGAGGCTATCTGAACCGCCCTGACCGGACGGCACAGTCCTTTATACGCAATCCTTTCTCCGACAGCGAGGATTTCACCCGTGCGTACCGCTCCGGAGATATCGTCAGACTGCTTCCGGGCGGGGAATATGACTTTATCGGCAGAAATGACGGCCAGGTCAAGGTGCGCGGCTTCCGCATCGAGCTTACCGAGGTGGAAAGCGTTATCCGCGAATTCCCCGGTATCGGTGACGCTACCGTGCAGGCGTTCGAGGACGAAGCAAGCGGCGAGAAGTTCATCGCGGCCTATGTTGTCTCGGACGACATCGTCGATATTTCCGCAATGAACGAGTTTATCAGAGAGCGCAAGCCCCCGTATATGGTCCCGGCGGTAACGATGCAGATAGACCGGATACCGCTCAACCAGAACCAGAAGGTAAACAAGAAGGAGCTTCCGAAGCCGGTAAGACAGAAGACCGATACGATACCGCCGCAGACGGAAACACAGCAGAAGATATTCGACTGCGTTGCCGAAGTTATCGGACATACGGATTTCGGCATAACAACGGATATCTACGAGGCGGGGCTGTCATCTATCGGCGCGATAAAGCTAAACGTCCTGTTATCCAAGGCATTCAATGCCGCTGTGACCTCGCGCGACCTTAAAGAAAACAACACGATAGACAAGCTCGAGACGTTTCTTACAGGCGCAGGCCGGGCGGGGATGTCATTTGAGATACAGTCTGATTACGGCCTCACCAAGACGCAGGAGGGCGTATATGTCGAGTCGGTGGCAAGACCCGACGACACGCTGTACAACATCCCGCTGCTGCTTGAGATATCGGACAGAATAGATACGGAAAAGCTGAAGACCGCTATAGTCGCTGCCGTGAATGCTCACCCGATACTCAGGACGAGACTTTTCCTTAACGACGACGGTGATGTACGTATGAGACGTATGGACGGAGATATGTCGTTCGACGAGAGCTGTGTCGCGGAACGGGACATCGGCTCTATAGAAGATGAAAAGGCGAAGCTGATACGCCCGTTCAGACTGCTCGGCGGAAGACTTTTCCGCGTCGAACTGCTGCACGGCGAAAAAACGTGGCTGTTCATCGAGATGCACCATCTCATCTCGGACGGCACATCTTTGCTGATATTCCTGAATGACGTTTCCGATGCCTACGCCGGGAAAACTCCGGAGAAGGAGATATTCAGCGGATTTGAGGCAGTGCTTAACGAGGAAGCACTGCGAAAGAGCGAATCCTACAAAAAGGCGAAGAAATACTACGAAACACTGCTTGACGGAGCGGAAACGCAGTCTCTGCCCGCAGGCGACATACACGGCGCCGAAAAGCCCTCCACCGCGGTGTGTGAATATATCGCAGACGGCATTGACGCGGCAGAGACCAGGGCATGGTGCGAAAAGAACCGGGCTTCGATGAACGGACTATTCTCCGCGGCATTCGGTCTTACGCTCAACAAATACCTCGGCACGACGTCAGCGGCTTTCGCGGGAATATACAACGGCAGAAACGATTCCCGACTCGCCGGAACGGTCGCAATGCTCGTAAAGACACTGCCGATAGTATCGACGCTCGGCATGGGCAAGACCACCGCGCAGTACGTCAGAGAGCTCAGCGAGCAGCTTGTCGCATCCCAGAGCAGCGACATCTATTCCTTCGCGGAGATTTGCCGCGCACTGAATGTCAACGCCGATGTGATGTTCGCATGGCAGGGCGACGAGTTCATCTTCGACAGACTCTGCGGACTTCCCGCAAAGCTTGAGCCGGTAAGACTCTCCGAGACGAAAGCGCCGCTCAATATGAACATATATGTTACCGACGGGAAGCTGCGCTTCGTTACGGATTACCGCGCAGACCGCTTCAGCGAGGAATATATAACAGCGTTCTCACAGGCGCTCGAAACTGCGCTGAAAGGCCTTGTGCGCAGAGAATGGCTCTCCGAGGTGTCGGTACTGTCCGATGCCGCACGGGATAAACTCCGCGGCTTCAACGATACCGTCGCGGGCGGGGAGTTTCCGACGGCGCCGGAGCTTTTCGCAAAAGCTGCCGGACAATACACCGACCGTACCGCCGTTATCGCAGGAAGCGGTCAGGTACGCGTAACATACGGCGAGCTCTGGTCGCGCGCATACACGATCGCCCGTAAGCTTACGGAGAAAGGCGTGGGCGCAAATGACAGAGTTGCCCTGTATATGGACAGGACGGAGGACGTTTACGCCGTCCGTGAGGGTATCATGCTCTCGGGCGGAGCGTTCGTTTCGCTTGAACCCGAATACCCCGACGACCGCATACTCTACATCATCAAAGATGCCGGCATCACCCGCCTTATCACCACAAAGGCGCTTTACTCCGAACGCGAGGAGCTGTTCGGGAGGCTCGACATACTCTACACCGACGACATATTCGCTGACATTACGCCGGTGACGACCTATGAGCCGCCCGTTGAGATCGACCCGGACAGCGCTGCTTACTGCATATACACCTCCGGCTCTACGGGAAATCCCAAGGGCGTGGAGATACTTCACCGCAATCTCGCGAACCTGCTCTGTTACAACGACAAGAACACACTCGCAAAGGCTTATGTTGACAATTCCACTACCTTCCTCGCACTCGCGGCGATAACCTTCGACGTTTCGATCATCGAAGAGATGATGCCCCTGTATCACGGCAGAGCGGTCTCGATAGCCACACAGGAGGAGATACACAACCCGCTGCTGCTCATGCTCACAGTGAAAGCTACAGGCGTGGATATGATGAAGTGTACGCCGTCTTACTTACAGTCGATACTTGACGTTCCGGAGGCCGCAGAGGCACTTTCCGGACTTAAAGCCCTCATCGTCGGCGCGGAGCCTTTCCCGGACGCACTTTATCCGAGGATACGCGAGGCGGGCTTCAAGGGGATACTTTTCAACAGCTACGGTCCCACCGAGACCTGCGTTTCCGTAAGCATCGGGGTACTCGACGGAAAACATGTCACTATAGGCGGTCCGACTCTGAACACGGCGTTCCTTATCCGTGACGAATCCGGCAATCTGCTCCCGCCGTATGCGCGCGGAGAGCTCGTTATTGCCGGCGCTCAGGTCGGAAGGGGTTATGTCGGCCTCGATGAAATGACACGCGAAAAGTTCATTACAGTCGATATAGACGGCAGAACCGTAAACGCCTACAGAAGCGGCGATATCGCATACTTCGACGGCAGCGGCGAAATTATCCACTGCGGCAGAAACGACAATCAGGTCAAGATCCGCGGTCTGCGTGTCGAACTCGACGGCATTGAGAACGTCATGAACGGCTTCGGTGGCATAAAACGCAGCGTTGTGCTCGTAAAGGGCGAGGGTGACGGCAAATTCCTCTGCGGGTACTATGTTTCCGACATGCCGGTGGATGAGACCGCACTTGTCGCACATATGAAAGAAACGCTCACGGCATATATGATCCCGGGCGTGTTCATCCACCTGACCGAGCTGCCAATGACAGTGAACGGCAAGGTGAACAAGAAGGCGCTGCCAGAACCGCAATTCCGCGTAAAGAAGCGCATCAGCAAGAAACCCGCCAACGAGCTGCAGGAGCGTATTGCCGCGATGTTCGCAAAGGCACTGGATATGGAGACCGTCGGTGCGGACGAGGATTTCTTCGAGATAGGCGGTACCTCGATGCTCGCGTCAAAGGTCGCTATGCAGGCTATGGTGGCAGGCATACCGATCGCGTATAAGGACATCTTCGCATTCCCGACGGCTGAGGCGCTGGAACGCAACATTTCCGGCAGAACGCACGAGGAAACAAAGGAAGCGCCGCAGTCCCGCCCGTCGGCCGACGAAAATGAACTGCCCGGAGTGCGTGAAGCGCTTTCATACAACACTATGGAGCATGTCCGCGAGATAAAGGCGGAACCGGTCGGAGATGTGCTGCTGACGGGAGCAACGGGCTTCCTCGGCATACACGTCCTGCGCGAGCTTCTCGAGAATACCACCGGCAAGATCACCTGCCTTGTGCGAAGAGGCAAGTCCGAGACAGCACGCAAGCGCCTTGAATCCATGCTCGTGTACTATTTTGAAACGAACTACGCGGAGGAGTTCGACAGCGGAAGGCTGAGAGCCGTTGACGGGGATATCACCGACCGCGAGCTCGTGCTCGCACAGGACGGGATAGCCTTTGACATCGTGATCAACTGCGCCGCTTGCGTAAAGCATTTCGCCAGCGATGACATACTCGACCGTGTCAATGTCAGAGGCGTTGAGAACCTCATAGCACTGTGCGAGAAGACCGGCCGCAGACTGATACAGATATCGACAGTATCCGTTGCGGGTGAGAACGTTGACCACGCACTGCCCGACACAAAGCGGTTGTTCGAGAATATGCTGTACTTCGGACAGGACCTCTCCAACCAGTATGTTCGCTCGAAGTTCGACGCCGAGAAAGCAATACTAGAACGGGTCGCAGCCGGTAAGCTCCGCGCGAAGATCATCCGCGTCGGTAACCTTATGAGCCGTGACAGCGACGGCGAGTTCCAGGCGAATTCGGTAACGAGCGGCTTTATGCGCAACCTGAAGGGCTACGCGGCGATAGGTGCTTACCCTGTCAGCAAAATGGCTCACCCCGTTGAATTCTCCCCGATTGACCTTACGGCAAAGGCCGTGCGGCTGCTCGCCGGAACACCCGACAAGTTCACGGTGTTCCACGCGGTGAACGGCCACTGGATAGAAATGGGCGATGTGATCGCAGCAATGAACTCCTCGGGCATCCCCGTTGACATCGCGGACGAGGAGGAATTCGCCCGCCGTATGAAACTCGCCATGCAGGACGAAGCCAAGAATATGCTCGTTTCGGGGCTTATCAGCTATCTCTCGTCCGACGCGGAAACGGTGCGCTCTTATGTCGGCGAGGATCACACGTTCACGAAGAACGCACTGTACCGCCTCGGCTACCGCTGGCCGCTTACCGATCAGCGTTATCTCGAAAATGCGATAGAAGCGCTTATCTCGCTGGATTTCTTCAACGGAGACCCGGAGTAAAGAATTTATATGGCTCACCGGATAACTCACCATACGGATCCCGGACGGCATAACGACCGTATTCTCTCCCCCGCCTCAGGTGAGGGGAGAGGATACCGAATGCTTGATCCCGCTTTCCGGTGGGTCAAACGGATGAACATAAAATTATGGCAATACGGAAAGGAAGTATCACAATGACTATTGACAAGAAGATCGAGGGAACCAACGCCGTGCTGAGCCTTACTGGCTGGATGGATACCAAGAGCGTTCCCGAATTTACCGCGGCGCTCGACTCGCTCGATGCCGGGATCGAAAGCCTCGTACTCGACCTCAGGGAGCTTGAGTACACATCATCGGCGGGACTGCGCCAGATAGTAGCCGCACACAAGAAAATGAACGGTGCTCTTACCATAAAGAACGTGTCCGTCGAGGTCATGGACGTTCTGCACATGGCAGGACTTGACAAGAGGCTCCATATCGAGCAGTAATACTGTTTTTGTTTCATCCTTCACTTTCAGCGGGGGATGAAACAAATATGTCCTATATTGATGTAAAACAAAAAGATCCCCTCTGTACGACGGCCTGTAGTCCGCAAGCAGGGGATCTTTATCTTTGTCCGCTCATTGGCCGTGAAAAGGCATAAAAGCGAAGCCCGGAGCTTTCGTTAGCCGGAATGGCGGTACCGCCCCGGGCGAATTTCCGTATCACATATACGCCGGCTGTTCATACGGCGGACTCGGGTTAGAGCCGTCGCCGCGCTCCTTGAAAATACGGATCACCACACCGCCCTCGGCGGGTTCCAGCTCGGCATACAGCGGGGAAGTTTCCCACGCGGCAAGGACCTCGCTGTCGGTGACTATCTTCGGGCGGAGCTTGCCGTCGGCACCGCTCTCGTTCTCAATGAACAGCTTGCAGGGGAGCCCGTCGGCATCCTTCCCTTCAAGTATGTAACGCGCCGAGAGCCTGCAGCGGCCGTTTTTCTCTATCTTCTGCGTATCCATGCCCGTACCCGAGACAGTTCCCGTAAAATAGGGACCCTCCGCAGTTCCCGTAAACGGCACCATTACTATATCCATAGTGTGACCCTTCACCGCAGCGGCTTCAAGGCAGGTCACCTTTATCGTCAGGATAGGCTCTTTTGTCATAGCGTGGACTCCTTTCGGCGGGAAATTTCCTGAAATTGCTATAAATATTATAGCACGGCACTGTGAATTTGTCAACATTGACAGCAATTCTGATAATATTGCATAAATATCGTCAATATTACCGGAAACTGTTGACAAGTAAAGGGATTTATGATATTATTATTATGTATCGACATATACAGCCGGTATATTCAATTCAAGGAGGAATCGTAATGATAAAACATCTGAAAATGTCAACGGCTATATCGATTTTCGTAGGCCTTATATCGGCAGCCTGCATGGTAGTATTCTATATCATTCTCAGCGGTAAAGTCACTTCGGCAGTATCGAAGAAATCTACCGAGAATATGCTCACAACGCTTGACGGGCAGACAAACCTTATAGAACAGTTCGTTTCCGACTCGGAAATACTGCTGAAACAGTACGGCACTGCAAACGAGCTGAAGGACCTGCTGCTCGACCCGACTGACCAGGCTAAGCTGGATTCGGCGCAGAGCTACACGGAGAAATTCTTCAAAAACCTGTATCAGTGGGAAGGTGTGTATCTCGGCAACTGGGACACAGAAGTCCTCGCACATTCCAACAAGGGCGCTATCGGTATGGTACTGCGCACCGGCGACGCTCTCGCGCCGTACAGACAGGCTATGACCTCAAACGCGGGCGGCTTCTTCAACGGCGGCGCGTTTGTTTCCCCCGCCTCGCAGAAGCAGATACTCAATATGCGTATGGCGATTTATGACGACAATAACCAGCCCATCGGCTTTGTCGGCGGCGGTCCGTTCCTTTCGGGCATGAACGAGATACTCTCGAAGATGAAGGCCGAATCGTTCGAGAACGCGGAGTACGCCGTGCTTGACTCCGTGAACAATATCTACATATACAACAGCGATAACAGCAAGATCATGCAGGATATCGACGACCCGATATTCCAGGACATCATAAAGAGCCACTCCGGAAAAGGCAGCGAAGACATCATGGTTTCCGGCGACAACACGGTAGCTTATAAGAACCTTTCCGACCTCGGCTTCGTGCTTACGATGAAATACCCGACAGATAAGCTTATGAGCGACAGCACGCAGATACAGACAACTTTCATCATCTTCGTCATCATCGCGGAACTCATCATCATACTCGGAACTATCATCATTTCCCGCATCGTGACAAATCCTCTCGGAAAAGTCACCAACGCAGTCAACGATCTCGGTTCGCTGTCTCTCAGGAAGAACAGCAGCATTACGCGCTATGCGGGTGCCAAGAGCGAGGTCGGCAAAATATCCGCCTCCGTGGATTCGCTTACCGACACATGGCAGAACATCATGTCAACGCTGTCCGAATGCTCGGCATCGCTCGGCAGCGGCTCCCAGGTGATGATGAACACGGTGGAATCGCTCTCTGACAGCGCTACCGAAAATGCACGCACCACCGAGGTGCTTTCCACCGGCGCCGGAACGGCCGCACAGGCTATCCGCGACGTGAACTCCGACATCGACGACATCACGCGTATCGTCCGCGAGAGCAAGATGGCTAATCAGCAGAGAGTTGCCGAGGCGAACGATATGATCCACAGCACGGATAAGCTGTTTACAGCGGTCGGCGAAAAGACCGAAAAGACCGAGAAGGACATAGAGACCTCCGTCAACTACCTGAACGCGCTCACGAGCATCAATGACAACGTAAAGCGCATCCAGGATATCGCGAGCCATACAAACCTGCTTGCGATAAACGCCTCTGTAGAAGCTGCGAGAGCGGGCGAAGCCGGCAAGGGCTTCTCCGTTGTGGCATCCGAGATAAAGACGCTTTCGGCGAATTCCTCCGAGGCTGCGGACGCTATCTCCGCGGTTTGCTCCGAGATGAACGTCAACATCGAGAACATCAAGAGCTGCTTCGACGAGATCATCGCATTCATCAAGACCGATATCTCCGGCATTTTCAGCGATATGCACGACATTTCCGACAAGCTCAAGACTTCTATCGAGGAAGTCAACTCCGATATGGACAGAATGTCCGAGATAATCGAGAAGATACAGTCCGAGACCGTTCAGCTCAACGCTATCGTCGGAGAAAACGAGCAGGGCGTCGGCAATATCCACGAAAAGACGCAGCAGACCTACGAAATGGTCAAGCAGCTCGACGAGTTCATCGGCAAGAACAAGCAGACCGCACAGGACATCAACAACATTATCTCGAAGTTCCGGCGATAAACGATCCACACACACGCAAAAATCCCGCGCTTACAGCGCGGGATTTTTGCGTCAGCGTGTCAAGAAAGTCTTTTCAGCGGCGCTTACGCGCTGTCTTTCCAGACAGGAAAAGGGGCATAGTGCCTGCCTTTAAGCGCCGCTGCACCTGCTTTATTGACACGCTGACCCCACATCGTATGATGTGGTTTTTTCTTTTTCTACCGGAAATGGCAGCAAAACAAAAGCGCCCTGCGTCATACGACAGAACGTCGTAAGCCGCAGAGCGCTTTCGGAGGAATGTATCTACAGATTATTCTTCGTATTCGCCGTAGTCTTCTTCGCTGTATTCCTCGCCGATCTCTTCAGCGGGTTCCTCAGCGCCTGCCTGAGCAGCCTGTGCAGCAGCTGCATACTCGGCATACTTACCGGCAAGATCGTATGTGCCCCTCTTGAGAACATAGTCAGTCCTGAAAGAATCGGAATGAAGATTGTAAGAAAGAGTACCGGCCTTGTCATCATAGATCATGCCCATTAAAACACCATCTAATGTGAATTCAAAGCCGTTTGATTTTACGGTGATATCGGAAGTCGTGGTTGCGATATTTCCATCAGGACCAACATAAGAAATTGTGATGGTTTTATCTGTGATATTGTACACCCTCATTCCAAAAACTTCCACAGATCCTGATTCTGCCGCAGCATCAGCTACGGTCTTACCGTTGATCGTGTCCAGGATCCAGTCGCCCTTAACCTTGTTCATGTCAAGCGCTCCGCAGGATGCGATGCTGAACACCATTGCCATTACGAGCAGCACCGCTGCCATTACCTTGATTGTTTTCTTCATTGTCTTTACTCTCCTTTTGTAAATAATTGTTATTCAAAACGGCCTTTTACCGAATTGGACATAATCGGTTGCCCGTGTACGGGTCTTATCATTATTCCTCTTCCGAATAAGCCGCTTCAGCGGGCTCTTCACCGGAGTCTTCTCCGCCCTGTGCATCGGCGAATGCTGCGCTGATGAGAGCGTCAAGGTCAACAGAACCTCTCTTGAGAACTACGTTAACAACGGCACTGTCATTAGTGTCAGTTTTTATCTTGGTCTTGTAGGAAAGGGTATCGGCCTTCTCATCATAGAGCACGCCTCTGTCAATATTGCCGTCCTTAGAGATATTAAAGCCGTCGGACTTTACAGCAATATCGTAAACCGTCTCGGTACCTGCATCGCCGGAAATGTCTACTGTCTTTTCAATAAACTGCTTTTCGGTAATTGTGTAGTTCAGCAGAGCGAATATCATCGTCTGACCGCCGTTTTCCTTTGCGTAATCCAGCGGAGCCTTACCCTCGACAGTGCTTACTGTCCAGTCGCCCTTGATCTTGTTCATGTCCACGCCGCAGGATGCGATGATGAACACCATTGCCATTACGAGCAGCACCGCTGCCATTACCTTGATTGTTTTCTTCACTGTCCTTATTCTCCTTTTGTAAATAATTATTTATTCAAAATGGCCTTTTGCCAATTTGTATATGATCAGTTTCCCGTGTATCGGTCTTATCATTCCTCTTCCCCGGACTCATCTCCGCTTTCGGCACCGGCGAAGGCTTCATTGATGAGAGCGTCAATGTCAGCCGACCCTCTCTTGAGAACTACGGTAACGACCTTTTTCCCGTCGTCGGTATTTACATTGGTCCTGAAGGAAAGAGAATCGGCCTTGTCATCATAAGCCACGCTTCTGTCAACACTGCCGTCATTCATTACCTCAAAGCCATTGGACTTTACAGCAATATCATAGGTCTTGCTCTGGCCTTCACCGGAAATGTCCAAAAGCTTTTCAGTAAACTGGGTTTCTGTTATGGTATAGTTCAGCAGAGCAAATACCATCGTTTCGCCGCCGTTTTCCTTTGCATAATCCAACGGAGACTTACCCTCGACCGTGCTTACGGTCCAGTCACCCTTTATCTTGTTCATATCAACGCCGCAGGATGCGATGCTGAATACCATTGCTGCAACGAGAACTACCGCTGCCATTATTTTGAGCGCCTTTTTCATCTTGTTTTTCTCCTTTTGTTTACAATTGTTCGGTATTGCCTTAGAAAAAATACCTTTCGTATAAAGTAACAAATAGCATTATACAACACATTTTACTGCAAGT
>JAEEGL016139565.1_pt1 | contig 37076 bp, 72 predicted proteins | sample 9134231 | NCBI WGS metagenome assembly JAEEGL01 (sample SAMN16246548, study PRJNA631951) | gut metagenome | biome: gut microbiome; feature: rumen; material: fiber-attached | host: Bos | place: Iran: Karaj | collected 2018-10 | reverse complement strand
ATTGTTGATGGTCAATATTGTATTCTTGCAAATCTTCGTGGACCAGGTACTCCTGATTATCAAGGATGTTGGAATGCACCTTGTGGATTTCTTGAGTGTTTTGAAAATTCAAAGGAAGGCATTCAACGTGAACTTTTTGAGGAATGCGGTTTTATTGTAGATACTGATGATCTTAATGTAATTTATGTTGAAACAGAACCTGAGGAATGTAATAATGGTAATGTATCAATTCGTCATTATGCTTTTCTTGGTAAGATTATTCCACATTATTATAAGAAGGAAGGAGGAGAAGAGAATGAAGTTGATTCTGTTAAGTGGATTCCAGTAAAAGATATTGATAAATATAAGTGGGCATTCAATCATATTAAGACAACTAAATTATATGCTCCTGTTTGGTGGAAAAGAATAATTATTGAATTATATTATAAATGGTTTAAGAATTATAATACCAAGTATACTGATGTATTGCAAGAAATTCAGGCAGAATTGAAAAAATAATATGAAAGTAACGTTAGAAAAAATTTATAGAGTTGTTTCAACAGATAGTTATCAGCAGACTAATGTTGAAACAACTTGGACAACAAATAGACAATCGTGTGTTGATTATATAAATAATAGTTATTATAAACATTGTTTACATATTGAAGAATCAACACTTGCAGATATAGCTTTTAAAATTTAATATGAGTAAGACATTTAATTCACGATATCAAGTACGACATTCAAAAAGAAATCGTATTGAATTTAAAAAAGATTGGCATGATATTTATAATCGTACAATAAAATCTGGAGATATTACCAGTTATGATTGGTCTAATACAACAGATGGTAATGAAGATAAAGAATATGTTTCACGTCAAATAAGTCGTCATCCAAATAAAAAAGTACACCGTAAGCTTATTAAAGAGTTTAGAAATATGGGTATAGGTTATTTTGGAGAGTCTATATATAAATATGATGGTCGTGATTTGGAGACGTATGATAGACGCAGAAAGAAATCTATAAAAAGAATTATGAATGAAAAACGTAGGTTTCAATTAAAAAGACAAGCAGATAATATTATAAATGAAGCATTAAATGAATATTAAAGATGTAGCAAAACTAATGAATACATTTGCAGAAATTTATCCAGATTGTGAAGTAACATTTGCAAATAATAAAGTTAAAGTAAATGTAATTCAATTTGATATAAAGAGTAATTCAATTAATATACGATAATATGATGACATTAAGAGATCTTTTTGAATTAAATGACCGATTGACTAAGGATAGACAATTTTCCAAGTGGCAATGGGAAGAAATAGTTAATGTAATGTATTCTAAAGGGAATAATGCATTTGACTGGTCAGTAGAAAATTTCTATACAGGGTGGCTTGGTTTTGATTATGAAGATTGTAAAGATCTTATAACAGATATTCAAAATGGTAATGGAGATGCATTCGAAAGATTTATTAATGACATAGTAAATTATTTTAATCAATGATACATTTTGTTGATGATAAATATATTTTAAGAGATTTAAAATATCTTGAACCACATGATCGAGAATATTATCAAAAATTAAGAAATAAATTTTTGGAAATTCTTGGAGATATTTCTATTGAATCATTTCTTAATTATATATTTTGTAATTCTCGCGATATAGATGATATAATGAATGAAATAATTGAAAATTTAAATTGTGAAGATGATATAGAAGATGAGTAGAGCTATTTTTCTTGGAAGTTTTAATCCACCACATAAAGGACATTATGATGTTGTTAATAGTGTTATTGAAAGTGGTATAATGAAATCTGTAAATATTGAAAAGATTCATGTTATTCCATGTTATCAAAATCCAAACAAAAATAAATTTACTGTGCCATTTATTAAAAGATATCAAATGGTGTATTTTATGTTTGGTCCTTTGATAAGAGCTGGTTTTGTTTGCCCTGATGATATTGAAGATCAACTTAAACCACATTGTGAGTATACTTATGAACTTATTAATTGGTTTAATTCAGGTAATGATGAATGTATTAATAAAAATAAAGAAGGCTTTTGGTGGATTATAACAACAGAAACACTTAATGAGATTATTGAAGGAAAATGGAAGCATTCTTCTGAATTACTTTATGATAATAATTTCATTGTAGTTTATAAGAAAGATGAAGATATGTCAAAGTATTATGAAATGGTTCGTACAAATAAATTGTCTGCATTTTTTGTAGAACTTAAATCTGATGCTAATTATCATTCTACACAATTAAGAGAAAAAGTAAAGAACGGCGAATCTATTGAAGAAGAAACTTGTTTCTGGGTTAATGATTATATTAAAGATATGAATTTATATAAATAATATGAATATATTTGCTTGCATTGAAATTATATATTTCTTAATTGGAATATATTGTAGTTATTATTATTGGAATAAATGGTATAGCCAATTATATCTTGATTTAAAAAATAAAGGAGAAGCTCAAGATAGTATGGCTGTTTTGACTTTATTACTATTATGTGTATTTTGGCCAATAGCAGTGGTTAAGGATAAATTATTATGAATAAGGAAGATAAAATTAACTTAGAAAATTTTAGAAGAGAAATTGAAATTAAAAAATTATTAGAATCTGAGAAACAAGCACAATTTACTGAAGAATTTCCATTAAGTGAACTTAAAGCAATGAATATTGAAGGTTTAGAAATGGAAATAGATAAGATATTATTGAAAAAATAAATATTTCATTACTATTTTTTTATTATTAAATAATAAAGCAATTAAATAAAATGACACAAGTTAGATTCATAAACAGACGTAATAGACGACAAGTTACAGAACTTGCCCTAATCTGTTATGAATAAACTTTAATAAGATTATAAAGCATATAGTAACAGTCAGGGAAAGTTCATTTATGAAATTTCTCTGATTTTTTTATGTTTGCTCTTTGAAATAATTATATGAAGTTCTATATTATATTTGTAATTAAATAATATATAAAAATGAGACTAGGAATTTGTATTCATTCAGATAAGTATTATAATAATGAACTTTTTGATGTCGAACTACCAGGACGCGGTTCATGGACTCATTGTTCAGTACAACATTGTTCATGGCTAAAAGAAGAAGATTTTGATTTTAACGAAGATCATATTGTTGATTATCTTTTAGAACATCGGCATTCTTGGGGAACATATCTTCCTGAAGAAATTCTTATTAAACTTAGAGACAAAATTGATCGTAATGATGAATGGCTTGTATCTAATTTTAATTGGTTAGTTCGTCAAGTAAATTATAATAGAAAATTTCCAACAAAAGTAAATATTATTTGAATTTTTAATATTATTGACTATATTATAATTGTAACAAAATAAATAATATATGAATTTTAATTCAAATACATTAAATAAGCTTCAGGAGATTCTAAATATGAATCCTGGTGATACTGTTATATTTAATTTTGGTATTATTACATGTCATTTAGGAGATAGTGGAAAATATATTGAGATTTATGATAACGAAGAGAAATGGATAGGTGGCCTTTTGATTTGTCTTTATGATGATGTATATGAATTAGCATCTGATATGTGTGACGTAATATTTGGATAATATGAAAAGAAAAAAGAAATCATTAAATTACAAAGTTCATCCAGATTCTCATATGTATTTTGGACAGGTAATCAAAGATCGAGTTATTGGTGATGAATATTTTTCTGTAGATATTTAAATATGGTTCCCAGACCTATAACTGGGTGGCGGCCTCTTGGAAAAATTCCAAGTTGTAATTTCAAAAATATAAATTTAAGAGATTATGACAAAGAAGTATTGGGCCGATTGGCAAAAACGTATTGGAGAAACAAAGAACATTTATTTGTTTTCTGCATTTCATGGTAATGCATTTTATGGACATTATGTATTGGATTCTAATGACCGTTTGCTTAAAGCATCATTTCATGGAGATGCTGTTGATTTAATTATTGAACGACACAATACAGTTATTGATTGGAATACACGTTCATTAAAACAGCACGTTGAAAATGAATACAAAACATTGCATCGTAACGAAATTGCATCAATTGAATTTATAAAGTATTAAACCATGACAAAGGAACAAGTAATTGAACAGATAAATAACCTTCCATTTATGAAGGAAGCAAATATGAAGGTTAAGAAACTTCGTATTGATGGCAATAAGAATGGCAGTAATAGACATATATGGATATACTTCGAAAAACAAAAGTGGCCATGCGGTGTATTCGTAAGTGGTAAATGGAGTACATATTCACAATCAGATCCATCATTTGTAGTTGGCATTGATGAAAAAGATAAAGAATATTGGTCATTTGATACTCGTGTAAAATTGTGTCATTGGATATTTACCAGATTTTGGATCTATTTGAAATGTTTGGATTCAATGTACGATATGTATGTTAATGGAAATTGGCCTAAAAATTCATGGATGACTCATTTAGATAAATGGGACCTTCCAATTTTTACAGGATTAGTACATGATGGCTGGTGTATTCAAAAATATAATCTTAAGCATCTATTAGAAATGCCACCTTTGAAAGATATGTATGAATGGTATAACGATGATGTAAAAGATAATTTGTATAAGAACTTCGGTTATATTGAATATTATGATTATGAGTATAAAGAATTGTCAGTTGAAGAATTTGATAATGTAAGAATAGGGTTTTAAAGGGCAGAGCGAAAGCCACAGGCCGAGGAAAGCATACGGGTAATAATTGGCCAATAAAACCGTAGGGCGTACCTCTCTAAGAGGAGATAAAAGTTAGAACTAGGCTGCTCCTATACCCCTTTTACCATGATTAGGTAAAACGTTAAATAATTGGTAAAATGAAAGAAGTAATTGAACATAATTAACGGGATGCCCCTGTAGTTCAAAGGATAGAACGTGTGACTACGGATCATAAGATGTGGGTTCGAATCCTACCGGGGGGTACAATTGAGAATGCCGAAAGAGACTACGATAGTTTAAGGGTAAAATACCTCCCGTTAGAGGGGATGATGGTTCGAATCCACTGAATGCTTGATTAGGTTACTTGCAAGGTTCTCAATTAAAGCTTTATTTGTATATTGTAGTGTACAATGCAATTACAGATGCCAAAGGATAAAGGTTGAGGAGATAGGTTACGGCTCCTTGTAAAAACAAATTGCGTAGCCATGCTTGCTCCGATAGCTCAATTGGATAGAGCAACGGCCTTCTAAGCCGTAGGTTCTGGGTTCGAGTCCCAGTCGGAGTACAAGGTTAGATACTTTGGATTTGATAGGTGCAGGCGATAGTACCAGACCTGTAACTTGGGAGGTTCGAGTCCTACGTCGTTGAAAGGCGAGCACGGTGCAATCCTCTGTAACAACTATTATGGGTACTACATAGTAGGCTAACCATTTTGCTCCTATGGTCGAATGGATTAGGCAACAGTCTTCTAAACTGTATTATGCGGGTTCGAGTCCTGCTGGGAGTACAAAATACTTGGGATGTAGGCTTGGAAGCAGCCATCATCTAAGGAACTAAAAGATATGATTAAAGTAAGTGGTTTAATAAACTCCGATGGCATGAATTTGGAAACGCGTCACCTTAATTGGAAGCTGTCGGAAACGATTTTATTAAAGAAATAACATTTGCGTAACAGCGCACCAAGTATTTTATTTATGCTCCCGTAGCTCAATGGATTAGAGCGTTCGTCTACGAAGCGAAGGGTTGTGGGTTCGAGTCCCGCCGGGAGTACTAAATCATTCGATATTTAACTAATGTTATTTGGGGGTTCAAATCACCTCAACTGGGCTAAATGACGACGAACTTAGTAAGTATCTTGATAATGTAACGAATCCGGTATTGCCCGCAAACATAGGAGTTGTTATCAAGTAAGGTCGGACATTATTATTTATTGATAAATCTATAAGTAGTACGTAATGCTTGTATGAATGATTTATTTACATAAGGATGTAGCTCAGAACTTGGACAGAGCGCGATAAAACGAAGGTCGTGGTGGAAAATGTCTTGAAGGAGAAATCCAAGAGTTAAGTTTGCGGAAGCACTGAAAAGAGGTGAAACTCAAGTAAGGAAGCGCGTTTTATGTACCACCTTAAACATAGCGTGGGTTCGAATCCCATCATCCCTACAAACGTGCTCGGATGGCCGTAGTTCCAACCAGACGTGGTGGGTGGTATATAATACCTTTGGAGCACTATAAAAGTAATATGGGCCTCAGAAGCGTGGTAGAACTCTCATAGCTTCAATTAATCCTATGGTGTAACGAAGGCATAATTCTCTCCTAAAGATTAGGTATAGGTTTGACTCCTATTAGGATTACAAATGGAATTAGATTAGTTTCTAATTCCATTTTTTTATTTATTTATTTGAATATTATATTAAAAGTACTATATTGTATTTGTAATTAAACAAACATAATATGAAATATCAGATTAAATTAACTCGCAAAGCTACATATCAAGAGGTTTTTGATAATCTCAAATATGGTGGATTGAAACTTATATTTGAGAATCTAAAAACAAAGACTTTTTCTCAGGTTGCTTGGTCTGGTGATAATCAAATTGAGATTATCACAATTTGTAATGATGAGGTTTATAATGATTATTTTATGACATTTTCTTCTCCTACTTTAGAAAGCATGATGGATAATGAAATATTTGTCAATAATTATAGTCGTTGGTATATTGGTTACATTAAAGATTAATAAATATGAAGAATAAGTTTGATAATTCTCAAGTTGCTATTGCGAAGCTTATAATGGACAATTTAAATGGTCCTAAATATGAAATATCATTTACACCAAATGGAAATCTAATGTTCAAAAGAATTTTTGATAATGAACATTTTGTAATTTCCAAGTATAATGATATGTATTTTATTCGTCGTTATGCTTATCATTTGGATCGTTGTTACAGAATTTGCCCATCAAGTTATGTTAAGCATACTTATAATGATTGGCCTTCTTATACTGAGAAAGTTTATGGTCATAAGAATTTCACTGATGCTTTAATGACTTTTGCTAAATTTATTGAAAAGAATAGATAATGAAATTTGTAATACATAAGAATAAAGTTTCTTGGGGAACTGTATGGCATATCATTACTAATGATGGTATGGGTTGTGTTCAAGCACAAATTGATAATGATAATCCAAATACATTATTTGTTTCTGGATTGTCAGTTTATGAAGGTGCACGTCGTAGAGGTTTAGCAACAATTATGTTGCATGAAATTGAAACACTTGCAATTGATAATGATATTGAAAGAATTAGACTGAATGTAGATAAACCTAAGAGCTGGGTTTACGATTTTTATATCAGACGTGGGTATGAGTTTTGGGATGAAGATGAAGACGATTATTATTTAGTTAAATACGTATAATATGAAAAAATTATTTTTAGTTTTATTTAGTATTTGTATTTTTGCTTCATGTGAAGATGAGAGAACACCATCATCAACTAATGTTAGTATGATGAATAATTATAATTATAGTTTTATTAGAATTAATTCAGAAGGTAAAAATTTTGATTATGAAAAAATTAAGTTAAATGGACATAATTTTTTATTCAGATGGTGGGAAACAAAATATGGGCGTGGTTCAGATTTAGTTCATGATCCAGATTGTAAAAAATGTAAATAATAATTTATGAATATTGTAAAAGCTTTTGATAATGCATATGAACGTGCAGCTGCAAAGAATTGGGATTATATTTATATTCTTGTTGATGTGCATGGCACAATATTTAAGCCAAGTTATCATAATGAAGAAAAATATGAATTTTATCCTTATGCAAAAGAAGTGTTACAATTATTATCATTATATACTGATACAAAATTAATACTTTGGACGAGTTCAACTAATAAAGCAGCATTAGATTATGGTGTAGAATTTGCGAAGTATAATATTTATTTTGATTATTTGAATTGTAATCCTGAAGTTGAACGTCAATCAACAGATCCTGAAACTCTTGATTTATCATCAAAATATTATTTCAATATTGGTATTGATGATAAGTTTGGTTTTGAACCAGAAACCGATTGGAAATTGATTTATGATTATTTAAATAAGTAAAATATGAGTAGAGATTTTGGAACAGTTACAAAATTTAGGTGGGTATCTGCATCTATTGAGCCATCAAGTATTTTTGAACCAATTATTTATCAAACAAATAATAATAAACTTGGTGTTTTTAAAAATACTTGTACAATGTATAATGGAGATGAAAGTACAGCGCATTCTAATTGGGATTGGTTAAAGAATAAGTATAGTATAAAATATTGGACATATCAAAGTGAATTAATATTATGAATAAAGTAAACATTAATGGACGAACATATACTGCACCTGATGGTTGTAGTGTATCGGTAATAAACAATAAAGTTTATTTCAATGGAAAGCTTGCCGAAGATTTTAATGATTGGAAAGAGAAAAATATTGAAATTAAAATTGAAGGCAATTGTGCTGAAGTGAAAGCGGATGCTGGAAATATTACTATTGAAGGAAATGTTGAAGGAGATGCTTCTTCTGATGCAGGCAATATCAAAATTCGTGGTGATGTAAAAGGTAATGCTAAAACTGATTGTGGTAATATTTCTGCTCATCATATTTTTGGTAACGCAAATACTGATTGTGGTAATATTAGAGGCGCACAAAATGTTAACTCTGTAAATATTGGTAATGGAGGTTGGTTTAATAATATAATTGAAAAAATATTTGATTAATGAAATTCTGTATTTATTTTATATTGGCTTTTATACTTATGATTGGAATTGTATTATTTAGTTATGCGTTTCCACATCTTTCAGTACAACAGAGTATTGCAGCCACATTAAGTATATATTGCTTTTCATTTTTTACTGGAATATGTTTGAAATTTGGATTAGATAATAATAACGATAAAAAATAATTTAACAATGAAGAAATTTTTGATTTTGTTTGTAATGCTTTTTGCATTTACTTGCGTATCTTATGCAGGTGTTGGTGATGTGCTAGTTAATAGTGCAGATACATTGTATCATGACGGTAAGGCAATGGTTGACTCTGTTTATCATGATGGTAAGACTGTTGTAAGTACTGTTTATCAAGATGCAAAAGCAGGAGCTGCAACTATTTATCCTGATGTAAAGTCAGCTGTTGTTTCAATTGGCAAAGCAATTGGTGTTGCAGCCGAACATGTATATGGAGTACTTGTAAAGAAATATTTTGTACTTGGTATAAAGGAAGCATGTATTTTGTTTGCAGGTATTTTAACTTTCTTTATGGGTGTGTTCTATTGGCGTAGATATACAAAGAATGGTCAGCCTATTACTTATGGACTTGTTTTGCCAATTATTTTGCTTTGTGTAGGTCTTGGAACAATCTTTAGTGTTGATTATGATGCAATGCTTATGGGTATTATCAATCCTGAGTATGGAGCAATCAATTATATTCTTGAGTATACAAAAGGAATTGTAAGTGGTAATTAATTAGAATTATGGGAATTTATTATTTAAGTAGAGGATCACTTGTAACTGCATTAATTCTTTGTATTTGGCTTATTGCAAATATCTTTATTAATGTCCCACCTGATTTTAATAAATATCAGGGAGATATTATTCATAAAGAACTTGTAAAAACTGATACTGCGAGATATAATAGTGGCCGTATTGCTCATATTAATAATTGGTATGATTTTACATATCTTACAAAGTCAGGTCATGCAGTTAATGTAAAGAATTATGAATATGAAGTTGATGATCATAATTATGCTAAGTTTAATAATGAAAATCAATTTTATGTAACAAGCGGATGGACAATTACTATATTTGTATTGTTATGCGTATATGGGTTTTTTGGTTCATTAATTACATTAATTTGTGATGGAATTGATGATATTGAGCAAATGATTTGTGGAGACCAGACAGTTAAAATTCATGCTCGTAATATGAGGTTTAATCATTATAAGATTCTTTCTGATTTATTTGGATATTCAGATGAGGAGACAAGACAATTAACATATCAAGCAATCGAAATGGCAAAAAATAATCCTGATTATTTACATAGCCTTGAATGCGGATATACAATTAAAATTCCACATTTGACAAGTATTGATGAGATGGTTGAAAATAATGTTAAGAAGTTAATTAAAGAAAAACAAAAGAATGTTAACAATGGATAAAAAATATCCTATGCAAATTTGTCAAGATGATAATCTTACTCGCAAGTTTCGTGAATTACATAAGGAGCTTGTGGATAAGATTATCTCCTTTTGTAAAGAAAACAATATCAGCATTGATGAGTTTCATTTGAATGCTGACGGAGTAGATGGATCAATTCCTTATGGAGAATGGGAATCATGTACTGACTCAGGATTTTCAATGATTAAGTTTACTGATGAATATAATGATGTTGTTTCTTTCCGTAAACATGTTGATGACAAAGAATGGAAAAGAATTAAATTAGAACAAGAAAATTTTCTCTTTAGCATGTAATATGAATGATGTAACTGTATTTTTGAAAGTAATTAAATTACCAGTTGTTTTTAAAGAAAAAACAATAAAAGTAGATATGTCTTATATTGAAGAGATATTTGCTGAATTTAATTATTTTGGAAATTCTAATAATAGTATTGTTTCAAAGAAGGTTGATGGCAAATATGAAATTGTATTTATTTCATTATCACAATTATGTAATCCTGATAACAATATCTATTATAATATTTATTATACAAATGGTCATACAGAAAGATGTGGTATAGGTTGTTATTCATTTAGTAATGAGCCACGATTATTCTTAAGGACTATTGAAAAACATGCAAGAGAATATTACAATAATACAATATGTCACAAGTAATAGGAAATAAATTATGATTAATCTTATAAAGTTTTCAAAATATTTCATGAATTATGGACATACAACATATCCATATTTATTTGAAATTTCAATTGTACTATATTTAACTAATATTATACAGTTATGCATAAATAAAGAAAACGGATGGACAATACTTGCATTAGTATTATATACAATTTGGTTTGCTGGTATAATTATAGGATGTATATTCAAATATAAAGAAAAGAATTATGACAAATTTTATTGAAAATAAAATGTGGGATGAATATTGGGAAAGTGGAGAATGGAAAAAAGAATATGAAATAAACAATAATATGAATATGCCAGTCCATCAAAGAAAAAATAAAGTTTTATCTGCATCAGAAGCAAGAGCAAAATTAAATAAGGTTATTGAAAACGATGAAAGAGAACTTGATGAAATAATGGGTAAAATAGATGCAGCAATTAATCGAAAGCAAGATTATGTTTATATATCTGCAAATATTGAACAACATACAATACAAAAGTTAACTCAGCTTGGATATCATATAAGTGATATTATAAAAGGCGACAGACCATTTGATCCAGATAATAGAAAAATAAGTTGGTGATATGAAAAGTACTGAATTATTTTTTAAGTTAATTAAATTTCCAGTATTAATTAGTGAAGATAAGGATAAAGAAGAATTAGCTAAAGTACATAAAAAATATTTAGAAATATTATTCAAAAATTATAATTATAATGTATGTTTTCCTGATGTATATATAAAAGATATTTATGGAAAATATAAAATTATCTTTAGCATATACAGTCCTCCTTTATCATATATTCAACATGTAAAATACTCAGTTCAATTATATGAAACTAATAGAAATTTTTGGGGTGAATTTTGTGTTGAAACATTTATAGATAATCCAGAACTTAGCATATTTACTGTTGAGAAACGGGCAATTGATGAATTTAATAATTATGAAAAAGAAAAATTTGATAAAAGAAATAGTCCATTATATATGTTTTAATTATGTTAGATAAAGATATACAAGATAAAATAACAGATCAAATTGTTAATCGTATAGATGATTTTGATGAAGATAATTTGCGAAAAATTAAAGATGTCATTGATAAACAATTAAATGATAAATATTCTATAGAACAAAAATATAAAGAATTTATTAATCTATATGAAAGAGCAAACAATCTAATTGATAGACTGTACACAGATCAACATAATATATCATTTGATATGTGGGAATATATTTGGGATAGATTGTTTAATAAAAATGGATTATATCATCAAGCAAGTCAAATATATCGATTCAGTTGGTGCAATATTGATAGTTCATATGAAGATGAAGTAAATTATTGTATGGATGGCTGGAGAATAGCTGTTGATGAAATTAAAGAAAAATTAAAAATAGAGCAAGAACAACATATATATGATATCTTATGAAGATAGACAAAAGTTTGAACAGGCATTAAAAAAATTATATTATTTCAAAACCCCAACTAAGGAGTTTGATATATTAATTAATGAAAACGGTTTTAATGAATGCAATAAAAGATATAAGATAACATGGGCTAAATTTTATATTCCATTTAATTCAGGATTAACATCTAGGCAACATGTATTTATTACTCAAAATCGTGGTCGTTCACATGATATGTCTTTACGATTAATTGATGAGGAAGAAAATTTTAAAATAAAGAATAATCTTATTAAAGCAGATTATTATATTACAACTTTAGAAAGACTAGTTAAGTCATTTAAGTATGAAATTAGTAAACTATATTCAACATATAAACCATTTACATATGATGATTATGAGTGTAATGTAGAAATTTGGATTAATGATGATGACATTTATAACACAGTTAGAGAATATAGAGATAAATGCCCATATATTTTAATAACAGATCATTGGGAATATGATAAATTTAGATTAATTAAAAAACATGAATAAAATAATTGAAATATATAAATACGGATTCACAAAATATTCTTATAAACCAATATTTTATTTAATGACCGCAATATTTATTTGGGCATTATGTGGGCTCATATTTATGAGTCATACAGCAGCAGATATTATAATGAACATAATTCAACTTATTATGTATGGCGTATTTATGTGGAATATGTGGGTATCATATAATATGTATAATGAATATGAAAAAATATCCAATAAATTAAAAAATTATCATTAAATTGAATTTATTATTAAACAAATCTATTTATTAAATATTAAATCGTTCTTTTAAATAATGGGGTTATTTGGATTTGATTATGTATGTGAATAATGAAATCATGCAGGAGCGTTGAATCCTTAAATTTGACAAAACAATAAATGCTAATGATGAATTAGTTGACGAAGCTTGGCTTAACAGCTGGGAGTATCGTATGGCTGCTTAATCCCTCAGGGATACCATTTTACAGAGTTAGGTTATAAATAAGCAAAGCCGGCGCAGAGGGAACCTACGGGTCGGGCAACAGAAGTCCCTCACAAGAGTTTTTCTACATGAATCTTTAACTTAAATAAAGAACAATGAACCTCCTTTCTGCGGTTGTCGAACCCAAAAATCGACTGAGCATGTGAATGAAAAGTTTCATTAGGAATGTAGGTAAGACGCCGGTTCGAGTCCGGCTAGCTCCACACTTTGACAGTTGGAAAGACAACGGTTTTTCAAGTGCAACCTTATCACAAGTGGTTTTGTATGTGTACCATGAACATGTATCGTATTTGGTAAGTAAACGCATTATTTACTGAGTAGGAGCAACTCTGACGGCCCTGGTTATTAGTTCTATCCTCAAACTAATCGTTTCTTATTAATTATAACGTGACATAATTAAAACTGCAAATAAGTAATGAACGTACGTGATTTATTTGTATACAGAGGACCTTAAGTAAGTCCTCTTTTTTGTGTTTAAAATATTGAATTTTTTATATAATATACTATATTATATTTGTAAATCAAATAAACAAAAAATGAACAATTATACTGAAGAGAAAATTGGATGTGGACTTGTAATATTCCTTATTATTTGTGGAATTTTTGTTATAAGTCTTATTGGTGGGTTGATATTTACCAAGTCTGATGTTCTTGTAAAAGAAACTCCTGAATATCTTTATTATAAGCAATATGATTTATATAATACAGATTCAGTAATTCATAAATTTCATAAGCCAATACATTATAATGGTGTTGTAACAAATATTGTTAGAAGTCAGCATGTTGTTGGTCTTCTTGGTAAAGGTGGACATTGGAATTCTGATTTTGATATTACGATATCTTATGATAATAAAACATATACATATAGAGATGAAATATTTGGATTAGTTTATGTTCATCATACATATAATAAAGGTGATAAAGTAAAAATTGTGGAGACATTTTATCCTAGATACGAAATTAATATTTATAAAAAATGAAATATATCAGTTTTAATAAATTTAAAACATATCTTGAGTCATTAGGTTATTCTCAGGAGAAAGGAACAAATGAATATACGAATTTGTCATTTATTCAGTATTTCTTTTCAAAGCCTAATGAGAAAAATAAGTATATTGTCAATACTTTTACAAATTCTGACCATGTTATTTCAATTGCATACGGATATGGAAGTCCTTATTTAGGATATTCTAATATTAATATTGATAAGAGAAAAAGTTTTTGGAAAAATTTAATGTAAGATGGAATTTGTGTATTATTTTATCATTGGGTTAGTTGTAGCCTTAATCAATTGGTTTTTTATTGTGTCAGAAGATACAAAGAACAGTGTAAATGTATGTATAGGACTTGTATTAGCAACGTTTTTATGGCCTACAGTATTTTTTGGGTGGGGATTTCGTTTAGCAGATTTTATTACAAAACATTATGTTGATTGAAAACTAATAAATAATTTTTCTATATTATATTTGATAATTTAAATAATATATTTATATGCAAAACAGAAAAAATATTAAAAAGCTTATTAGTAAGAGTAAAACTGAGCTTAATAAAAAGCCAGCAGTTAAAGTTGTTCCTGTAAACCATGATGACGATATTACAGTCATTATTGTTGATAAGCAATTTGATTTTGATAATCAAGAAGGATCTCTTTATGTAAAGGGTGGCGAAAATCTTAATAAGCCGATTATTAATTATGTAAAGAATAATCAAAAGAAGATTTCACAAATTATATTTACACGAGATTGGCATACATCAAAGGATAAGTCATTTAGTGTAAATGGTGGACAATGGCCTAATCATTGTGAGCAAGGTACTCCAGGCGCTCAAATTAATAAGGAACTTTACGATGAGCTTTCAAAGTTTGGTATTACTATTAATATTTTTGATAAGGGAACAGATCCTAATCATGAGGAATATGGAGCATTTGAGCAGTGTACAACATTCCATCATTTGCATCCTAACGATAAGCCATCTGTAAAGAATTGTTATTTTAAGAATTTTGATAGTTCATCAGGTGTTCGTATTATTAATGAAAATCTTGTTGTTTGTGGAATTGCTGGTGATTACTGTGTAAAAGAAACAATTCTTACACTTATCAAACATTGGCGCAAGTTTAAGATTAGTGTACTTATGGATGGTGTTGCATCAATTGACGATGGCACAACTCTAAACGAAGTAATTGAATCACACAATCTTCAAAAGGTATATGGAATTGTTCACTAATTAATTTAATTTAGTTAATTTCATAAAAATTAATTGAAAATAGTTAATTTCACTATAAAACACTATAATGGTTAAAATGTAAAATATAATAATCAAAAAACACTATTAATGTTTTATATATTAACCATTATAGTTTAATATATCATATAATAAAGGTTAAGTATTAAAAAGTATCATTAAATATCTAAAAGTAATAGTTATGAAAACATTTTCTATTTTGGACACTGATTTGTATAAGTTTACAACTAGTTATGCATATATGAAGAAGTTCCCAGATGCTGAGTGTACATTTACATTTAAGGATCGTAATCATATTAAGCGTACACCAGAATTTTTGAAAAAATTTAAGGCACTTCTTAAGGATATTTGCAATAATGCACATCTTACTATTGAAGAGCTTAATTGGTTGCTAACTGCACATCGTGTAGATTTTATCGCTCAATATTATTGGGAGTGGTTGTATTCATTCCGATTTGATTATAATAAGATTAATGTATATCTTGATGAAGATGGTGTACTTTGCATGGAGGTAACTGATAAGTGTTATAAGTGTTCACTTTATGAAATTCCTTGTATGTTTGCAATTCCTGAAGTTAATAATGAAGATAAACCTATTAATTGGGAATTAACAATGAGTAAACTCAGAGAAAAAATTGATTTGGCTAATGAAAATGGAATGCTTTTCTCTGAGTTTGGTACCAGACGTCGTTTTAATTATGAAGTTCAGGATCAGGTTTGCTGTATTTTAAAACAATATTCAAAGACTTGTGTAGGTACTTCAAATGTTCACTTTGCAATGAAGTACGATATGAAGCCAATTGGCACACACCCTCACGAATGGTTTATGTTCCATGGAGCACAGTTTGGATATAAGAATGCCAATTATATGGCATTGGAGAACTGGGTAGATATTTATGATGGAGATTTGGGTATTGCACTTTCCGATACATATACTTCAGATGTATTCTTCCGTAATTTCTCATTGAAACTTGCAAAGCTATTTGATGGTGTTCGCCAGGATTCTGGAGATGAATATGAGTTTACTGATAAGACAATTGAATTCTATAAGTCTAAGGGAATTGACTATCATTCAAAGACTATTGTATTCTCTAATGCTCTTGATTTTCCAAAGGCACTTGAAATTTTAAAGTATTGTAAAGAGAAGGGTATTAAATGTTCATTTGGTATTGGCACAAATCTTACATGTGATGTATATGATATGAATGGAAATAAATATGCATCAGAAAATATTGTAATGAAGATGTCTCGATGCAGAATGAATAATAGTCAGCCTTGGTTCTTGACAATTAAAATTAGTGACGATCTCGGTAAGCACATGGGTAATAATCTGGAGTTTGATCATGCTTGTTATGAACTTGGAATTACAACAAATTTTGCATAAATTAAAAACTTTAAATCATATTAATTTATTAAATAATATTTGAAAAAACATTTATATGTACTATATTGTATATATAATTTAATAAACAATAAAAAATATGATTAAGATTAATTGTCCAAAATGTGGTAAAGAAACCACAATTAACATTGAGAAGTCCATTTCCGAAGATGCTGAAGTATTTGTATGCGAGCATTGTCGTTATCCTTTTAGATATGTTGAACATTAAAAAATAAATTTATGAAGAACATTGCACGAGATTATGACCGTTATGAGTCATACGAGAAATCACAGAAGATTAAGAAGGTAAAGAACAAGTGGAAGTAATTATGAAAAAGTTTTTTCTTATTATGATGTCATTAATTTGTTTGACATCTTGTGAACAACAATTAGCAAAATCTCTTGGTGGAACAACAACAATTAAGTTACAACCAGGAGAAAGATTATTGGAATGCACTTGGAAAGGTGATGAAATCTGGTATCTTGTAGAACCAATGGATTCAAATTATATTCCAAAGACAAAGGAGTTTAAAGAGAATTCTGTAATGGGAGTAATTGAAGGTAAAGTTATTTTTATTGAAACGCGATAAACATGGATTACGCAAAAATTTTTGATACGATGATTAAGGAGACTCAGAAGTACATGGAGTCGAATAATGTATGGGCTATGATTCTTGGTATTTCTGGTGGCATTGATTCTACTGTGACGGCAGCAATATGTCATGAAGTTGAACGAAGAAATTCTGAATTGAAATTTTATGGAATAAGTCTTCCTTGTACATCAAATACAATAGATGAAAATAATTCTGCAACTGCTTGTATGAAAGCATTTTGTAAGGAAGGTCAGTATTGGACTGAGAATCTTCAAAAGGAGTTTTTATTTATGAAAGCTAGTTTTTCTCAGCGTCATTCGCCAACAACAATTGGTCTTGGTAATATTAAAGCTCGATTGAGAATGATGTATCTTTATGACCTTGCAAATTATACTTCAGGTCTTGTAATGGACACAGATAATCTTACAGAACATTATCTTGGTTTCTTTACAATTCATGGTGATGTCTGTGATTTGAATCCTATTGGTGGACTTTGGAAACATGAAGTATATGAGTTTGCACAATATATCAAAGAATATTATCAAAAAGAAAATGGAGTATTGAATACTAATAAAATTAAAGCTCTGGATCATGCACTTGGTATTCGTCCAACTGATGGTAATGGTGTAAATGATTTTGGTGATATGGGTCAGATTGCTCCTGCATTTGTTCATGACAAGAATGTCGATGCTTATACTAAAGTTGATGATATTATTAAAACATATCTTTATGCAATCACACAGTTTCCTGATGAGCGAGACAAAATGATTCAGGAGCTTCGTAATAAATATGATGTTGATAATGATAAAGTAACCTATAAAACTGTTGATGAGGTTATTGGACGTATTAAAAGAACTGAGTACAAGCGTAAAGGATTGCCTGTAGTTATTCCTCGTGAAAAATATGCATAATGCATAAATAATTTATATATTATTTGAATTTTTTTCTAAGCATACTATATTAATATTGTAAATCAATTAAATATACACAGTATGAGAAATTCAAATTCAATACATTACAACGAGCTAAATGAGGTTATGAACTGTAAGATGGCTCTCACGGAGAATCTAAAATCTGGTATGGGAGCAACGATGTACTGCGGTTCTGACCGTTATGCAATGGTTGTCGTAGATGTTGTATCACCTAAGCATATTAAGGTTGCTCATGTTACCGATGAAGATGTATATTCATTTCTTTCTGACGGAGGTATTGATGTAATGCCTGAAAACATTCTTGAAAAGTACAAGAGTTTTAAGGATTGGGAGCCCGCATGTGGTCAGACATATTATGTAAAGCTTCCTTATACATTGCGTAAGAATGGTCGTTGGATGCCTAAGGGTAAGGGAATGTGGGAAACATGTTCAATTCACATAGGTAAAGCCGATAGTTATACAGATCCGGATTTTTAATTTGGGTCTGTATTAATTTATTTAAAACAAAAGAATATGAAACTTATTACAAAGGCAATTGAGAAAAAACTGTTGAATACACCGCTTTATTCAACTGACGGAAACACAGTTAAGAACGTTTTGGTAAAGTTCTTCAATCCTTGTGGAGCAGGTACATGGTATGTTTTTGAGGCCGAGAAAAACGGTAATGATTGGGAGTTCTTTGGATTAGTTGATTTGTATGAAAAGGAGCTTGGTTATTTTACACTAAGTGAACTTGAATCAATTCGTTTGCCATTTGGTTTATCTATTGAAAGAGATAAGTATTTTGATAATTATAAATATAATTGCGAAACTGGGGATTTTGAGTAAATGAAAATACAATATTGGGAAGACGGTAGTAAATGTTTTCTTCAGCTAATTAATGATGAAGCAAGAGTAGTAAGCAGTGTTGTTATTGATCTTAAATGTGATGAATACACAAGATATAAAGAATATTGTAATGGTGAAAAGATTGCGAAAATCATAAGAGTAGAAACTAATCCAAACCATGTAGGCAAAGGATATGCATCTAAACTTATTAAATATGCAATTAAGAAATTAAATGACTATAACTTAGTATTGTTATGTAGTCCATGTAAAAGATGGGAAGAAACTGACACTCTCAAGACTGTGTCTGATTTACAAATGTTCTATTCTAAATTTGGATTTGTAAAAACTAATGAACTTTTACCTACAATGATAAAAAAGGCAAAATATAAATAATGAAAGCAAGAGTAATTGAAACAGGAGAAATAATTGATGTACAGTGTTTATATCCAATAACATATTCAAGATTGGATTGTAATGGAAAAATTTTTGAAGAATATGATGCCGATGAAATTGAGTTAATTCCTAATCCAAATACACCTAAAATGGTGTCACTTGATAAAGTTTGTGAATATCTTAAAACATTGAAATTTCAAGCATATCCTGGAGCTACTCCAGAAAGGTTGTTAGATGATGGTGATATTGATACATTAAGAAAAGAGTTTGAATAATGGGAAAGAAATTTAATAATATTAAGCCTGGGACAATTTGTACATTTATTCATAATGATGCAGTTGTATTTCGTATTACTCATGTAAATGAATCAGGGTTTCCATTTGCGAAATATTCAATGTATCATTATAAATATACTAAAAATTTGTGGCCAGATGAATATGAATTTCAAATAGATAATAAACCTATATGTATGGGTTATACAACTGAATATAAAGAAGCAACAAAAGAACAAAAAGAAATATTTATTATGGCAGAAGTAAAAGAAGTTAATATTGCTAATTTTAAGAATGCTCTTCATAAGGGTGTAGTGGAGTTCAAGTACAAGAAAAAGAATGGAGAGATTCGTTCTGCAAAGGGTACTTTGAATATTGAGGTTATGGGTGAAGATAATGCACCTAAGGGAACTGGTTATGAAATTACAGATAATAATATCCGATATTATGATTTGAACTCAGAAGGTTGGCGTTCATTTATTGCTGATAATTTGATTGAATGGTCTAATAATTAAAATAAATAATATGTACGACGAAATTAAGAAAAACCTTATTGATAATTTTTTCAATAGAAATTATTTGTGGGCATCTTTGGTGTCAAAAAACACAATTGTAAATTTCATTAAAGAGAAAAGTGTTTTTCCAATTGCAGGAAATAGTGATATGATAACTATGAATCTAGGAAATGACATATCTATTATGTTTATTCTTGAATGGGAAATCACTAAAGATAATCGTTATAGGTTAATTAAAATTTCATAAATATAATAAGTGGTTGAACTTAAGTTCAACCATTTCTATATTATATAAAATATATAGTATAGATTTGTGGATGCAATTTTAATAACAGGGTGCTGTGGATTTATTGGATATCATTTAACTAAAAAAATACTTGAAATATATCAAGATAATATTATCATAGGCGTTGATAATATGAATGAATATTATGATATATCAATTAAAGAAAATAGATTAAACGAATTGGAAGAATTTTGTAGATTTAATTTTTATAAAATTGATATAGCAAATAATGATAAATTAAAAAAGGTATTTGAAAATCACGATATAAAATTAGTAATCAATTTAGCTGCACAGGCAGGTGTTAGGTATAGTATTGAAAATCCTAAAGTATATATACAAAGTAATATAATAGGTTTTTATAATATACTTGAAAATTGTAGAAAATATAATATAAAAAATTTAGTATATGCAAGTTCATCATCAGTATATGGAATTACAGATGGATTAGATAAAGAAGAATTAAATATGCATAATAACCCTGTAAGTTTATATGGAGCAACAAAAATTTGTAATGAAATTCTTGCAGCTGCATATTCAAATATGTATAAAATACAAACAACAGGATTAAGATTTTTTACTGTGTATGGGCCTAATGGTAGACCTGATATGGCATATTGGAAATTTGTAGAAAGAGCATTAAATGACAAATATATTGAAATATATGGAGAAGGAAAACTTAAAAGAGATTTTACATATATTGATGATATAGTTGATGGCATAATAAAATCTTGTCAAAAATGGACTCCTTATGGAACATATTATCGAATATTTAATTTGGGTAGTAATCATCCTGTTTCATTAAATGAATTTGTAAAAGTAATTGAAGATATATTAGGATTCCCAATTCCTAAAGTATATAAAGATACTCCATTAGGAGATGTTAATGTTACTTATGCAAATATAGATAAAGCGGATAGAGAATTACATTGGGAACCTAAAACTGATTTGAAAACTGGATTAACGAAATTTATTGAATGGTATAAATTAAATTATAATGAACAACGATAGTTATTTACAATCTAAAGAAGGTAAGATTTATAAAATAATGGATACACATCTTCTTCAGTTATCTCCTTGGAAAGCTGGAGAGGATCGTCGTCTTTATGAGTATAATGATCAAGATATGACAGTTATATCATATCAAAATGCATGTATGATTGTAAATAAACAATATGCAGAAACTGATGAAGAATGGGAACACAATGGTAAAAAATATAAAGCAAGAGCATTAGTAAATAAAAATATTGATGAACATACTGCAATGCTTAATATGTTGCCATCTCATTATATTAAAGAGACATCTAATATTTTAAAAACATTGCCTAATGAAAATTCAATAACATTTTCTGATAATCATGGAAATGAATTTAAAATGATTAAACATAAAGGTAAAGTTTACTATTGTTTAATTGTTAATCAGTTTTTACCAAAAGTTCAATTATATGATACATTTGGAAGATTTTGTCAAATGGTAAACATTAAAAATGTTAAGCCAATATTTAATGAAACAGATAAAAAATATATATAATATGTTTAATAAATTATTTAATAAATGTGACCATGATTATGAATTCGTCAGAAATATACATGGGGACGAAATAAATATGAGAGATGGCAAACGTTCAGTTTGGCAATGTAAAAAATGCGGTCATGTTCAATATAGAGATCAATTACATAAAAATTTTAAGGATGAGTTAAAAGAATTGACAACAAATCAAATTAATAAAGATTATGATAATTGGATCAATGATAAAAAAGTAACTCTTGATGAAATAAAACAGCATTGCAAAGATAATGCAAATAAAGGATTATCATTTGCAACATATATGCTATTTATTGATAATAATACAAATGATGAGAAATATTATAATAGATATTTTAAGGAACTTGGATTACATGTTGAACTTGAAATATGGGATGGTCATAAATATGAAATTAATAAATATAAATTGAAATTAACTTGGTAAATGACAGTTGGTGAATTAAATATTAAATATTTAATGTATGGATTATAGAAACGATAAATTTCAAGTAGGTGATATCGTAAGATATCTCAAAAATAATCAAATTGTTGGACGTATTTGTAAAGCTATACGAATGTCAGATGTTGATACAAGTGGTAGATATGATGAAACATATTATTGGACAGAATATTTCTTTGAAGATGGATATATGTTCAAAAGTTATAATGATGAAGAATATGAATTAATATCTAAAGAAATTGGTCCAGAACAAATTGCAGATTACGATAAAATACTTGTTTGTAATGGACATGGATTAGAAGGAGCAAATTATTGGAAATGTGATTTCGCAGCTGGTTGGACAAATGAATCATCATATTATGAAAAACGATTAATGACAATATCTCAACCTGATGTAAGAGAAACTTATTATAATATTCTTCCATATAATCAAGAAACAAAAAAATTGGTAGGAACGAACTATGGTTTGCCAGAGTATTATCATTATCCAATATGGGTAAATGATCGTATCAAAGATATAAAAGAAAATCCACAAAAATGGAATAAAATTGAAGATAGTATAAGATATAATATTAAATATAAGTAAATTATGAACGGAAACGGAATTATTGGAGCAGTTATAGGTTCAAGTATTGGTCTTTCCTATGAAATTAAAAAAACAAAAGACTATAACTTTAATATGATTTATGATAAAGCTAATCCATCTGATGATTCAGTGGCAATTATTGCAACTGCTGATTGGCTTATGTCAACTAATCATACTAAAGATGAATACATTGATAAGTTACATTATTGGTGTAATAAGTTTAATTATGGAATGTATAATTATGGAAATGCAACTAAGTTTAAAGAATGGGTAACTCATAAAGATCGTGAACCATATAATTCATACGGTAATGGTTCTGCAATGAGAGTTATTCCAGTTGGTTTTTATTGTAAGACTATTGAGGAATGTGCAAAACTTGCAAGGATATCTGCAGAGATTACACATAATCATCCTGAAGGAATTAAAGGAGCAGTTGCAACTGCTGCAATTATTTGGCTTATTAGACATGATTATGATAAGAAGGATATTAAAAAATATATTGAGCGTGAATGCAATTATGATTTAAGTAAATCATATGAAACATTAAAAAAGAATCATAAGTTTGAATGTACATGTCAAAATTCTGTTCCTGCTGCATTTATTTGTTGGTATAATTCTACATCATATGAAGATTGTGTTCGTAAAGCTGTAAGTCTTGGTGGTGATGCAGATACTGAAGCTGCAATTGCAGGAGCATTTGCTGCAGCAGATAAAAATACTCCAGTACCTGAAGAATTAACAAATGATGTAACAAGATTTTTCTCAATGGACTTTATGGAAACATTAAAAAAATGGAATAAAGAATATGAATCTTAAAAATTTTCATAAAAATAGTTCTATTTTACAAAATAATATTATTATAAATTACAAGGTAGATTTAATTCTATCTTGAGCAACTATAAATATAACATAAATTATTAAATTATGAGCAACAAAGTATTTGGTATCGATCTCGGTACAGGTAATAGTTGTGTAGCAATTATTGAAGGTGGCACAGCTAAAGTTATTGCAAACGCAGAAGGTTCTCGTACTACACCATCTGTAGTTTTTATTAAGGGCGACGAACGTAAAATTGGAGGTTCCGCTAAACGTGGTATGATTATGAATCCTAAGAACACAGTATCTTTCATTAAGAGATTTATGGGTGCTGAATGGCAAGATCCTGATGTTCAAAAGATGCTTACTATGATTACATATGAAGTAATCAACAAGAACAATAAACCTTATGTTAGAATTGAAGGCAAAGATTATTCTGCTGAAGAGATTTCTTCATATATCTTAGCAGACCTTGCAAAGGTAGCTTCAGATTATTATGGAGAGGAAGTAAAGGATTGTGTTATCACAGTTCCTGCATGGTTTAATGATGTTCAACGTAAAGCAACAAAGCTTGCTGGTGAACTTGCTGGTTTGACAGTACATCGTATTATTAATGAACCAACTGCAGCTATTCTTGCAGCAGGTATGGATAAAGAAGATAAAGAACGTCTTGTACTTGTAAATGACCTTGGTTGTGGTACTGAAGATGTATCAATTTGTGAAGTATCTCAAGGTATGGTTGAAGTACTTGCATCTGATGGTGATGTATTCCTTGGTGGTCAAAATTACGATAATGAAATTGTAGATTGGCTTGCTGAAGAGTTTATGAAGGATCATGCAAATGTAGATCTTCGTAAAGATCCTATGGCATATGCTCGTCTTGTTGAAGCTGCAGAAAAAGCAAAGTGCGAATTGTCTACATCAACATCAACAGAGATTAATCTTCCATATATTACTGTTATGGATGGTGTTCCTCAAATGCTTGTAACAACTCTTACTCGTGCAAAGTTTGAACAGATGACAAAGAAGTTTACTGATAAGGTGATTGAAATTGCAAAACGCGCACTTGAGAAGGCAAAGAAAACATCAGCAGATATTACTGATATTCTTCTTGTAGGTGGTTCATCTCGTATGCCACAAGTTCAAGAAGCTCTTAAGAATGCATTTGGTGATAAGTTGAATAAATCTTCAAACTATGATGAAGCAGTTGCACTTGGTGCTGCAATTCAAGCAAAAGCAATTGTTAATCCTGAGGAATCAGATACATTGCTTCTTGATGTAACTCCTATTACATTAGGTATTGAGGTTAATGGTAATATGATGGGTAAGCTTATTGAAGCTAATACAACAATTCCTGCTAAGAAATCACAAGTATTTACAACAGCTGTAGATAATCAACCAGCAGTATCAATTGTTGTTCTTCAGGGTGAACGTCCAATGAGTAAGGATAATAAACAAATTGGTATGTTTAATCTTGATGGTATTGCTCCTGCTCCACGTGGTGTTCCTCAAATTGAAGTAACATTCGATATTGATGCTAATGGTACACTTACAGTTTCTGCTAAAGATCTTGGCACTCAAAAGGAACAACATATTACAATTAATGATTCTAATACACTTTCACAAGAAGAAATTGATAGAATTAAGAAGGAAGCCGAAGAACATAAGGCAGAAGATGATGCAAAGAAAGCAGAGTTTGAAAAAAAGAATGCTGCTGAAGGATATATTTATTCCGTTGAGCGTTCATTGACAGATGATAATCTTAAGGATAAGTTTACTAGTGATGAAAAGAAACAACTTGAAGATTTGATTGCTGATGCTAAAAAGGCTATTGATGAAAAGGATGATGCAACAATGTTTGCAAAGAAGGATGAACTTGAAAAGGTATATCAACCAATTATAACTCGTATTTATCAAGAGAATATGCCTAAGGATGCAAATGGTAATCCACAAGTAGATCCTAATATGTTTGGAAACATGTTTGGTGGAAATCCTGGAGATAAAACTAATCCATTTGGAGGTAACCCATTCCAAGCAGGTGCTCCATTTACTGAAACGAAATAAACTCTCAATGGGATTCTCTTGAGAGTCCCTATAATATAAATAAATTAATTACAATTGGAGGTAATTATTATGACAAACGCTTTAGATTTTTTCACACCAAAAGATTTATTTGATTTTAATCCTATTAAATCATTTTTCGGTGATTTTGTTCCAACAAACTTTACCAATTCCCCTAAGGTTAATGTAAAGGAAACTGATAAAGCTTATGAAATAGAAATTGCCAATCCTGGATTTTCAAAAGATGAAACAAACATTAAAGTTGAAAATGGTGTAATTTATGTATCTATGACTTCTGAATCTAAAGAAGGAGAAAATGATAATCATAAATATCATGTAAGACAATGGTGTAAATCATCTTATCAGGAATCTTGGAATATTCCTGAAAATGTAATACAAGAACAAATTTCTGCAAAGAATAATGATGGAGTACTTGTAATTACATTACCTAAAAACGAAAATTACAAGAAGCCTGAAAATGTAAGGACAATTGAAATTAAGTAAAGAGTTTAACTTGTGATTGATTCTCGAGAATCAATCCCAATTTTAGTTAAAAGTATAATTTTTAATTAAATTATATCTATTATTATATGACATTAACTGAAATTTTAGAACACAAACAGATACGTTCAGATAGATATGCAATGGCTGCAATATCTTGTATTTATAAAGCATTTGGTGATCCAATTCGTTCAAAAGAATGCTGGCCATGGGGTAGAGATGTTCAATGTGAATGGTTACCTTCAATCGGATTACAACAAGATATAACACAAGCCGTGCAATTATTAGATAGAGCGTTGGAACGTTATGAAGAAGAGCAAGAACAAATATCTAATAATACATATACAAAAATAAACGACAATAATTCAATGGGCGATTTAGATAAACAAATAAAATCACTTAAAAGAAGATTAAATAAAGCTACTTTAAATTTAGGTAAGTTTAATAAAACCTCAAATAGTATTTTGAATGTTTCTGAAGCAACAACTGACAAAATTTCAGAAGTTAAATAATTTATAACTATGCAACAGAAAAATTTATATGAAATATTAGGTGTAAGTTCATCAGCATCTATTGATGATATTAAAAAGGCATATAAAAAATTAGCAATTAAATACCATCCAGATAGACAAGGTGGAAAATCAGATAAAGAGAAACAAGAAGCTGAAGAAAAATTTAAGGAAATTGGAGCTGCTTATGCAATATTATCTGATGAGCAAAAACGTGCTAAATATGACAGATTTGGTAGTGTTGATGAAGACATGATGAGCGGTACAGGTTTTGATTTTGCTGATATATTTGGAAAATTCTTTCATAGTGGATTTGATAATTTCTTTAGACAACAACCACAACAATCATATCCTGCTGAAGCAAAATCAATTCAAGTAAATATTCCATTATCTATTGAAGATATATTTAATGGATATGAACATGAAATTGAATATGATATAGATTATAGATGTACTAACTGTAATGGTGAAGGTGGAACTGGTATTGAAACGTGTCCACATTGTCATGGCACGGGTACTATAATTAACACGCAACATACTGCATTTGGTATTATTCAACAGCAACATCAATGCCCATATTGTGGTGGCACTGGTAAAACTGTTAAGAATAAATGTTCAAAATGTAATGGTAGTGGAATTATTCGTGGTAAAAAGAAATGCAAAGTAATATTTAATGCTGGTGTTGGAGATGGAGAATATAAAGTTTATTACGGATATGGAAATGAAGGTAAAGATAAACGAACAAAAACAGGTAATTTAATTGCAGTTCCACAATATAGTTATGATACTAATAAGTATTCTATTAATAATGGAATTGTTTATGAATTAATTGATGTTCCATATTATGACTGTATTCTTGGTAATGAAATTGAAAGAAAACTACCAAATAATAAAGTTGTTAAAGTTAAAATTCCAACATATTCAAAAAATGGTACTCAGATTGTATTAAATAATGAAGGTATTAATCATGGTAAATATATCTTTATTATAAACATTAAAATGCCAACATATATTAAAGAATCAGAACGTAAACTATTAGAAGATATTAGAAAAGAAAATAAATAATATATATTATTTGAATTTTTTATATAATATTCTATATTGTATTTGTAATACATGAATATTGTTGATAAACAAGATTAATATGAAAGAAAAAATTCTATACATTTATGGATATGGGTCTAATGAACATGATTCATCAACAATGAAAGTAGTAAAGGAAGTAGTTAATGAACTTGGATATGATTTAGTATCAATTCATTATGATCAAGAAGATCCTGATTGTGGTTTGAATGTTTTGGAAGCTTACATTAGAAATAATAAAATTAAATATGTAATTGGACATTCACTTGGTGGTTTTATTACATTGTGTATTGATGAAGATGTTAAAAAGATCGTTATTAATCCATGTATGAAACCTCATCTTGAACTTCCTAAACTTGGAGATATTTCAAAAGAAACACTTTACGAATATGAATATCTTTATGGTTGGTTGACAAATGGAAATGATACTCCTTGGATGAGTCAATTGGAGGATGTAATTGGTTTATTTGGAGATCATGATGAATTGATTGATTTTTATGAGTCATTTAAGAAACAATATCCACTTGCTTATCGATTTAATTCAGGACACAGACCAAGCGTTGAATCATTTACAGAAGATATTAAAAACAAAATAAAGGAGTTCTTTAATTAGAACTCCTTAAATTTTTATCCTAAATTAAATAAAAGAACTTGTGCATCTTTTACTAATTGTTTATTATCTTTTTGTGGTATATCTACTTTTCCTTGGATAAATTGACCTAATAGTTTGCAAATTAAAGAATATAAGTCAGGATCTAAATTTTTAAAAGCATCTTTTCCTTCATTTACATTTATATAATCTTCTATTCTTTTTATGTTAAAGTTTATATATTTAATCATAGGCACCAAAACCATTTACAGGTTTTCCATCATCTCCATCTAATCCTTTATCTTGTAATTTAACTTTTCCATAAGATGTTCCATTAGCACCAATAACTTCAAATTCACATGTTGTATGCATTCCTGAAAGCCAACTACCAGTATTATGAGATAATTCTTTAATTTCAGGCATTTTATTATCAGATTCTAAATAAGCTTTAGCAGCTAATTTATAAAGATTATCAACACCCCAAGATATACGAGAATAACTACCAAATGATTTTTCCAAAACCTTTTGAACATCATCTTTAATCTTTTCAATTGCTTCAGCTAATTTTTTAGCTTCTTCATCTTTCTTTATTTTCTCTGCAAATATCTTTTCCCATTTCTTATAGTTTTGTTCTGTTGCTTCTAAGTCATCTTCAACTTTATCTAATATTGCAACAATATCTTTATATAAATCTGATTTTCTAAATGCTTCACGCATTTTCTTTATTTTCTTAGAATCCTTTTCATATTCAGCTTCAGCTTTTTGCATTACTTTATGAGATTTTTTATTCATCGCTTCCTCATTTCTTGAATGAGATGTATGCTCCCACATTTCTTGATATTTACTATAAACAGAATCAGTTTTTAAAATGTTAAATTTATCATTAAACTTTGGGATATTAACATTATAAGCTTGTGCAATAACACTTAACGCAAGATAAATAGAAAATGTAAATCCTGTTGATTCATACCAGAATAATGTAACATCTTTATCCCATGAATTTCTTTTTTCTGGTTGACGTGCTTTTGTAAAACTTGCAGCTTTTATATCATCTGTTTCTAATGCAATTCTTGCTTCTTTTGTAGCCTTTTCTACAAAATCAAAGAAATCTTTATTACCATTTTCATCTTTTCCATAGAAATTATCAAATGTACAATTTTGAGCATTAAGAATAAAGTTATTATGTCCTTTTTTAGAAGCCATTGCAGTTTTAAGTTTATCAACAAGAATTTCAAAATTCTCTGTATTTATCTTAATTACTGACTCTTCATATTCTTTATATTTATTCTTCATTTCATCTTTTGAACTTTTAGGCATACCAGGATAGAAAAATGGTTTACTAACTGATTGTGGTAAATCCAAATATTTGCCATCTTCTTTTGATTCTAAAAAATATTTAAGTAACGATTTCATATATTTAATTATTTATTATTTTTTTCATCTTCAGCATAATACTTTTTAGCTAATTCTTTAAGTATATGTATTAAATCTTCAGAAGGCTTTTCATCTTCATATTTGCCATTTGGTAGATTACCGACCATAAGTTTATGATGTGATTTTCCATCTCCAAGTTTTCTAATAAAGAACCAACCATCATCACATGGAGTTACTTCTTTAGGTTCAAGCATTGTTTGAGCAACAGATGCAGGAACTGGTATACCTCCAGTTTTTAATACAGCAGATACAGCTTTACCTGAATATTCTCCATATTGCTTACGATCCTTGCACATTCCATCTTCTTGGTAAATCTTCATAATATCTTTTTTACCTTGTTCTGTACCATCAGATCCTCCGCAATTTGCTTTACGACCACCTTTTTTCATTTTATATGCCTTCATTGCAGTTATTTTATTACCACGACGAACAAGTTTCCACATATCAGTATCTTCAATTAAATCATCTATTGAATCAATACCTGCAATACCACCAATATATGCATAAGATTTTTGGAGAATATCCCATACTTCATCCCCATATTTTTTCATATCTTCTTTCTTTGTAAGAGTAAGAAAATGTTCATTAATTAATTGCTCATTTATAAACGTATTTATCGCTTTCATATAATTAGTTATATCAATATTACTATATATATTAAAAATAATAAAAATATTTAAATGATTATTGATACAAATAATTATAAAGAGTGTTGGAATTTATCGTTAAGTTCAATGCTTGCTGGTTTATGCATATCAATTGGTTGCATTGTTAATTTAATGGTCGGTGGTGGCCCATTAGGAGCAATATTGTTTACATTTGGACTTATAACAGTTGTTCATTATAAATATTCATTATATACAGGAACCGCTGGATTTGTAAGCTCCTGGAAAGATATAGGAATATTGTTTTGGTTTATACTAGTAGGTAACTGGCTTGGATGTTATATAACATCTGAAGTTATAACATATGCAATACCTGATTTAGCAGAAAAGGCAAATTCAATCGTAATTGCTCGTTCACAGGTTGATATGTGGCAAGCATTTATAAGAGCAATATTTTGTGGATTCTTAATGACAACGGCAGTTAAATTTGCAAGAGAAAATCGTTGGCTTCCATTATTATTTGCTGTTCCTGTATTTATATTAGCAGGTTTTTATCACTCAATTGCAGATGCATTTTATATATGTGCAGCTGATTTTAATACAATTACAGATGCTGTTAGAGTAAATTGGGGAATGACAATACTTGGTAATTTTGTTGGTTGTAATTTATACAGAATTAAATTTTTAGAGAGCTAAATCAAATTTAGCTCTTTTTATATTATATTTGAATTTTTTAAAATATGTTCTATATTAATATTGTAATCAAATAAACAGTTAATATGAATACTTATCCTTATTATGTTGCTGCATTTATGGATGCAGGAATTCTTCGAAAGATTTTCAATGATAAGAAGTTCAAAACTTATAATGAAGCAGTTAATGCAATGAAAAATAAGTATGAACGATTATCAAAAATATGGGGAGGTAAAAATCTTTTCTTTGAAAATCAGATTGCTATACTTGAATATACTCAAGAATATAAAGGACGTATTGTAACATTATTTACTAATGGAAACGAAGTTGAAATATCAATACCGAAAGTTTTAGAATAATGATAATAAAATTTAATAAAGGAAAAAGAAATCATTATAAAATTCCAATAGGAGTTTATATATCTAAAATTCCAATATATCCAATCAAAGATGGTAAAATAGAAAAATATCATCAAAAAATGCGGACAATTAATTTTAGATATAAATATAATGTTTATTCAATATTTATAAATTGGAGAAAACAAGATGAATAAGCAAATAAAAAATATACTTTGTTATTCTCATTATGATTTCAATAATATAATGAAAGATAATGGGTGGGATCATAATGGTAATCTCCCAAAAGGAATCTCGGCTATATCAATATGTTCTCCAAATGAAGGAGATTTAGCTGAACATTATTTTAAGTATGATTTTCATAATAGTACAAAAGCTGTAGATAAATTAAAAGGTTCTCATATATTTAATCTTGATATTGATGATATAAGTCCTTTTTGGTTTGAAAATCATGAAAGCGAATGTTATGATACCGCATTAGATTTATTTAATGATGGAAAAATTAAGCAATCAAATGCATATTTTAATTACTTAAATATTTCTGGTAAAGATAAACAATGGGTAGATATGTTACATGCTCTTGATTATGAAGAAGCATTTAAGCTTGTTGATTTTATTCATAAAAGAATACAAATAGATGATACTATTTATGTACATTGCGCTGTAGGCGCATCTCGTTCACAAGGTGTTGTTAGATATATTTATGATACATATAAATATGATTATGATATTAAATTTAATCCTAATAACCCAAATAATACATATAATCCACATGTATTAATGATGTTAAAACGAGCTTATATGTATAGTGATTTTTATACATGTATTACAAGAGATGATGAAAATGAATATTTGAATAAAACAGAACCAATGAAATTTAATGAAAATATTAAATTAAACTTATTATGATTTGTGATTATAATCCTTTTGCAGAATGGTGTGCACAAAAAGCATATGAACAACACCAAAAAGAAGAAAAAGAAGCATTAGAAAGAATGCATCCTGAACAAAGAAATAGATATTTAGATCCTTGGTATGGATGGCCACATTAAACTTAATTATGATTAATTATGAGTAGAATACAAGAAATTGCAGAAGAATTGGTAAATTTGACAGCTCAAGAGGTTAATGAGTTATCAATGGCTATGAAAAATGAAATGATGGACATGCCTGCAGTCCAGTATGTAGACACACCAGATAATCATATTCTTTCTCCTAAGGAATATGGAATGAAAATAATGAATAAAAGAAATAAACGAAAAAGATAAAATTATGACAGTAGAAGAACTTAAAACAGCTTACAGTGTTGTAACAAAAATTATGGAAGAGAATCGTCTTCAGAGAGATAATTCTTTTAACCGTGTTAAGAACTTTATTTCAAATAAGCTTTGCGATATTTTAACAAATGGTGAGACAGCTTAAGTATATTATTTATCAAGAAAAAGGCAAGACATATTTTGCTGGTGGGTATGTTGAATTTCATCGTCAGTTGACATCATCGACACGAAATTCATATACATACAATAATGTTAAAGTATTGGGTGGTGGTAAATTTAGAGTTGATGATGAAAATAAACAAATTATTTTTTATGGATCATCAGACGATTTTGGAAGTGTAGATAAAAAGTTATTAAAGAAAATAGTTGAAGATAATCGCTCAACCGTATGTGACGATATTTGGTATGCACTTGAACATGAATTTAGATGTACCCATGATCGTGATAGTTATGACATGAATGAATTTGGTGAAATACATAGTTCTGAATGGAATTATGAGAATGAAAATTTTATGAATTATAAATTTGTAATTGAATAAATATGAATAAAACTATTAACATATCAATATTTCCTGTTTTAAATCCTGATAAAAATGGATTTATGAGATTATGTAATTATCCAAAGTTTAAAAGGATATTGGATAACTTAAATAATATGGAAATTTCAACACCATTGAAGGAAAAATGTCCAAATTGGCCATGGGTGCAAACTGAAGGTATAATTACATCAGATGGAACAAATAAATGGTATCATCCGGAAGTAGAAGTATATTTTAATAGAATTACGAAAAAATCAATTTGTAAATGGGTGCAAATTGTATTTACTAAGTATAAGGATAATTATTATCATATCGAAAATAAGAATCCTGAAACATATGATGATGTTGAATATTGTGATTATCATGAAAAATATATTTGGTATATTTATAATGTAGAATTTTTTATCACATGGTCAGGTAGATTTGTTGGTATTCATTATATTGATGCTAATGGAAATAATGGATATAAAACAGTAAAAATTAGTGATTTATATTCAACAGCATTTAGATATCTTAATGATACTGAATGCCAAGTTATTGAAAACATGATTGGGTTAAAACCTGAACCATATATTGAAGTATTTATGATTAAACCAGAATATTTTGATAATTATGAATTATACTTAAAAGATGCCAAGAAATATGGGTATGATGAAAAGCCATTTGAAAAAGGAATGTTTGAGTTTATTCCTAAATTTTTTACAATTAATAAAAAAGGACAAATGGAAGGTGGTAAAAGCGTTAATGTAAAAATTGTAAATATGTAAGAAAAAAACTTAAAATTTTTGAATCATTTAAATTTTTTTCTATATTATTATATATTAAATCAAACAAATAAATAATTATGCAGAACATTAGTGATATTCTATGTGATTTGACTATTGATGTTGCCATGATTGTAAAAGAGGCAAAATCATTTACTCAGATTGCTTATGTAAATGGTAAGATTAAGGTATTTCCTTTTAAGTTTATGAATCGTGTTGACTCTGTTGTTGATTATTGTTATCAAATGTATGATGATAATATGACTGATGAGAAGCTTGATGAGCTTATGATTAATCTCATGTATACTCTTGCAAATTATAAGAAGTCGTATAATGAAGGTGCATATGCTTATAAGGTTATGAATTCTCTATTAGATGCTGTAAAGGAATCATTTGTTTCACTTCATTAATTAGTTAATAACATGAAAAAGTTTGAGATTATTCGTTCATTGTTTGAGATTGTTATCTCGCATGGATATAATGATGATAAGCAGGATGCCATTAGTGAGTATACAAAGGATAAGCTAACTAATACTGTTTATGTTAAGAAACATGATATTAAGCTTCCTAATATTGATTCAATTGCTATTACAGCAATGAATAATGATTTTTCTGATGCATGTGATTCAGATCTTCGTATTGCATTTAATGATGGTAATATTGGTAAGAGAGTAATTCTTTATGCAAATGAAATTGAGACACCCGTGCTATTTAGCATTTTGGAGTATTTCACTAATTTGTATAAAAATGAAAAAGATTTGCAAGCATATAATGATGTTGTTAATCAACTGGATTATATGGAACGCAATCATATTTCATTGAATTTGCCAGCTGACCCTCTGAAGTATATTCTTATGCGTTTTAAGACATTGGTTATTGATAAAAATTAATTTATATGCATTTTAATAATAATGATTCATTTAAGATCGTCCTTGATAGAAATGGGCAAAAAATTCATATTGGTGAATGGGCGTTAATTATTGAAGATGGTCGTTATATTAAAGCACAAGTATGTGGTTTTAGTGATAACTATAAATATGTCTATCTGATTTATTGGGATTCACTATATAAACGAATTCCTGGTAATGTGGTATTAGTTCATAATTTAAAAAATTGGAATCATAAATATCATGGCTGATAATATATTAGGTAATCAAAAATTGATTGATGAAGCTAATTTTATTCTTTCTCAGTATTATAAAATGTTAAAAGATAAACGTTATAAGAAATGGGAAGTTGAAAAATGGCTAAAAGAAATGTCAAAACCATTAATTGCAAAAGGATTAAATAAATCATTTTTTGATATTGAAAATAAACCTAAATCATTTGTTGAACTAGCTAATAAATATAATTAAATGAGTTGGAGTATTAAGGAATTAGATAAGAATAAGACGGAACAGTCTATTTCAAATGAAGAAGCACGTATTGATATGTGCAGAGAAACCCTTGATAGATTAATTAAGGAACGTGACAGATATAAGGCGGAAGCTGATAGAAAGTTAAATGAATATTATGAAAGAATAGGAAAGCTTAATTTTTCTATTAAGTCAGGAGAAAAGTTTATTGAAGATTGTAAGAATCATTTAGCAAAAGATTTTAACGATGATACAAGCAACTAATATATATCAACATAAAGATCGTAATGGTCAATTACTTTCTTATGGAGATAAAGTAATAATTAAATATTATTCCATGAGAGGCACATCATTAGGAGAAGCAACAATAATCGGTTTTACACCAAGTTATGTTGTACTTATTTGGTGCCCAGGTTCAGGCAATAATATGTGTCGCAAATCAAGTAATATAATTAAAATCAATAATCCATCAACTTGGAAGTTGTATTAAATTATTAAAACATAAAAACAAACAAAAATATAGGAGAAAAAAACTATGAGTAAGATTAATTCCACAAAAAAGAGTACTACTTTGAAGAGAAATCAAGTAGGTGTTGGTGAAATTGCTGGTACTATTTCAGGAACAGTAGCAGCACAGTCAAATATACAATTGCTTCGTAGAGCAGTTCTTGCTAACTTGCTTTGGGAGAACATTGCATATATGGACGGAGAGAGTGTAGCAAATGAAATCAAGAGATTGATTCCTATTTGTGATCCAAAGGATGTTGCAATCCTTGCAATTGAAGCTCGTACTATGCAGAAGCTTCGTCACACCCCTCTATTTATTGCAGTAGAGATGTGTAAGCATGAGGGAACTCGTCCTTATGTTAAGGATGTACTTCCAAAGATTATTACTCGTGCAGATATGTTGACTGACTTTATGGCACTTTATTGGATGGATGGTAAGTGTCCAATCTGTAATGCTGCAAAGAAAGGTCTTGCTGAGGCATTCCACAACTTTAAGGAGTACCACTTTGCAAAGTACGACCGTGATGCTGAGATTAAGCTTCGTGACGTAATGTTCATGGTACGTCCAAAGCCAGCAAATCAACTTGAGGCAGTTCTTTACAAGAAGATTGCTGACCGTACACTTGAGACTCCTGATACATGGGAGGTATTGCTTTCACAAGCACATACTTCAGCTGAGAAGGCTGCAGTTTGGGAGAAGCTTATCAATGAGGGTAAGATTGGTGGT
>JAEEGL013055342.1_pt1 | contig 37078 bp, 26 predicted proteins | sample 9134231 | NCBI WGS metagenome assembly JAEEGL01 (sample SAMN16246548, study PRJNA631951) | gut metagenome | biome: gut microbiome; feature: rumen; material: fiber-attached | host: Bos | place: Iran: Karaj | collected 2018-10 | reverse complement strand
TGTTTTCCTTTTTATCATTAAATTAAAAAAATTTGCCAAATTTTATTGACAAAATCTTTTTATTATATTATAATTATTCATGTTCAAGCGCTCATGGCTTAACTGGATAAAGCATTCGGCTACGGACCGAAAGAGTTGGGGTTCGAATCCCTATGGGCGCACCACAAAACCAAATGTTTTGATCGACTAAAAAAGGGACTTGTTTGTAGTTCCTTTTTTGTTTCCTGCAAAACTTGTTACATGGTTGCACCGTGTAAGACTCCCTCTTACTGGTGTGGCCATTTTTTTTGTTTACACACTTCATCAATCGTTTTGTTTGTAGCTTTTAAAGCTATTTCTCAAAATGCAAAATTTAACAAATCATGAAGCTAGTTTTTTGGCTTTAACTTTTTTTATCTTTGGTTTCTTTTGTTGAAGAGAATGCATGATAGCAAGCACTTTGTCACTAATTTCAACATACTTTTCTCGAGGAATTTTACCATCAACCATAAATTCGTCAAGTGAAATCGGTTCACCAACGATAATTTTATTAAAAACAAATGGACGAGGTTTTTTATAAAATACAGCAGGCACAATGACGGCATTAGTCTTGGCCGCAAACATTGCCATACCATTTTTAAGTGCTGTTGTGTCCTCAAGAGAATGAACACGAGTTCCTTCAGGGAAAATCAATAATGATTGATCTGAATTCAACACTTCAAGCACTTTCTTAATTGTGCTCACCCCAACTTCTTGGCGGTTAACAGGAATTCCCCCAGTTACATTTAAGATGTGGGCTGAAAATTTATTGTTCCATAAAGTATGTTTTGAAAGAACATATGAAAATGTGTGTTGATGACTTTTAAACAAGAAAGGATCTAAATTTGATGTGTGATTACAAGCAAAAATTACTTTCCCTTTCGTGCGAAAAGCTTTTTTATTCACGACTCGTGTTGGGAAAATTAACCGAAGTGGAAGATAAGTTAGTGTCCAATAAAACCAATATAAAAAACGTTTAAATTTCATATTATTCTCCTTTATAGTGAAAGTAGATAATCAATTTCTGGCTGAGTTAAATTTCGCATTTCACCCGACTTTAAATCTCCTAGGGTCAACTTGCCAAATTTAATTCGCTTTAAAGCAAGCACTGTGTGACCAAGAGCAGCAAACATCCGTCTTATTTGCCTATTTTTGCCTTCATGAATTATAACAGAATAGATTGTATTCTGCCCCTTTTTAACCAATGTGATTTTTGCCGGTTGTGTTATAAAATCGCCTAGATCCAAGCCACTAGCAAATGCTTTTAATTCTTTTACAGACAAAGGTTCTTTCACCGTTGCTAAGTATTCTTTTTCAATTTTATACTTTGGATGCATTAACTTTTGCGCCACTTCCCCATTGTTTGTAAGCACAAGTAAGCCTGTGGTGTTGTAATCTAACCTTCCTACAGGAAATAATCTTTCCTCACTATCGATTGCTTCCATAATTGTTTTCTTGTTATCATCGGCAACTGCTGTAATTGTGTTTAATGGTTTGTTAAGCATGTAGTACTCATATGTGATTGGAGAAACAGCTTTGTTGTCGACTGTCACAAAATCTCTTCCATGCACCACATCGATGCCCATTTTCCTCACAATTTTAGCATTCACGCGCACCCTGCCTGCAGCAATAATTTCATCACAAGTGCGCCTACTCCCCACGCCAGATAGTGCTAAAAACTTGTTTAATCTCATCTTGTGTCCTTTTGTTTTGTTCTAAACGCCCCAACGATCGATAATTTCCTTAACCTTGTCTCGTAGCAGCCTTGAATCTACTTCTCTTAGTGTATATATTTTTTCACAAAAAATCAAGTGTTTTTTAAAATAAATTTCAACTTTACCTACTTCAGCTTCATTTTGAATTGGAGTATTCAATTCTTTGGGAACATCTATCCGAATGTGAATATCATCACACTCTTCCTGTGAAAGTGGTAACTTAAAACCACGCTTTGAAAAAACTTGAACACACGCAATCTCTCCATCATTTAGGGGAATATCTGTGATATATTGCCATGGAGATAAAATTTCCACACAACGATAATTCTCACAAATGGCGTTTAACATCGCTGCACTTTCTTCAAACATCGGCCCACAATTTAAAACTACACTCACTAACCGCATTCCATTCTTTTCAACAGCACTAACCAAACATCTCCCCGCCTTTTTTGTGTAACCTGTCTTTACACCAACACAGCCCTCAAGTGATGATAGTAATCTATTTTTATTTGTCATATACCTATACTCATCATTTTCATCTTTGATTTTTATGTGTTTCGTGCTGACAATTTCTTTAAAAATTGGGTTATTTAGCGCATAGCCAGTTAGTTGTGCTAAATCTTTGGCTGTTGTGTAGTGATTATCATCATCCAAGCCATGAGGATTAGAAAAATGTGAATTCTCTGCCCCGACTTTTTTTGACAATTCATTCATCAAAGAAGCAAAATCTTCAATCGAGCCGGCTATATGATAAGCAATTGCACAGGCGCAATCATTTCCACTTCGTAGCATAAGTCCATATAGCAAATCACGAACGGACATTCTCTCACCTTTTTTCAAATAAATGCTCGAGCCCTCAATTCCCACAGCACGGCTATCGATTTCAAACTTTTCATCAAGATTATCACAATTTTCGATTGCTGTAATTGCCGAGACAATTTTAGTTGTGCTTGCCATAGCTCGCTTGAGATTTTCATTCTTTTCATAAAAAACTCGCCCACTTAAAGCATCAAATAGATAGGCACTTTGCGCAGTTGATGATACTTTATACTCGGTAGGAATCTCACTGGGAAAAGAAAATCCGCAACCTAAAAACATAACTGCTAGCAAAAATCCAATCAATCTAATCTTCATTTTTTTTCTTCCCTCCATTTTTTGCTATATTTTTCAAATATTGACTCAATCCATCTCCCACTTTTTCCATAATCTCAGCCCATTTATTTTTGTTCTGAATAGTTATTAACTGATGTTCATTTTTGTTTACTACCAAAAATCCAATTGGTTCAGCCGTAAATCCCGCTCCCGTACCACCAGCAAAAGGAAGTGAAACATCCTTTCTTACAATCATCTTATTGGCATATTGCCCTCCACCAGACACCACTCCAACAGTAATTTTCACAATTGGATAAGCCACCACTTGCTCGCCCATTTTTAATGGAGCCCCCATCACTGTTTCCACATCGACTAAGCTTTTAATATGCTCAAGAGCATCTGAAACAATGTTTGCAATTGGATTATTATATTCGCGAATATCTTTCATATATTTTAAACCACCTTTTAGTGAGAATTTTGGCTCTGATTAAACTATAGATGACAAAAATTGGCATAGTTATAATTTTAATTTCGCCACACACTTTTGCTTCAGATTTGTTTGAACTTGGCACAATATCAACAAATGTTTTTACGCATGTTTTTTTTGTATGAAGAATTGAAAATCCACTTTCAATAATTGCATATAATGCCCCAGCCACCATACTTGCGCCAAAAGCGTTGTTGTTTATACCCACATCAGCATAAATCTTACAATAATTAATAATTGTTAGGGCAAACAAACTTTTAACAATGTATCTAATAAACAAAACAGCAGGATCCAAAGGATCTAGACTAAACTGCTTTTCTTTCCCTCTATTTTTTATGATTGTAATTACTTGTTTGCTTAGGGTGACTTTAAAACTAATGAGTGGCACTCCCCAAAAACGAAACACAAGCACACCAATATTTTTTAACGCATTAACATAGAAACTAAAGTTAATCAAAAGTGGAAAAGTAAGCAATAACACAAAACCTACCAAAACTATTGGCCAAAAACTTTCCATGACTATATTTTGTTTAATAAATGAGAAATAATTCACTTAAAACAAAAAAACTGCTTTAATTAAGCAGTTTTTTATTTTCCTTCCTTAGGACCTTGTTCACTGAGAAGTTTGTTGTAGATATCAAAAACTTCATCAATTATGATATCACTCTCCTCCATAACAAGCATCTGGTCATCTGAGTTGTCATCTTCTTCAAAACTAAACACAATAGCTTCATCATCTGCCACACCATCCATTGGGTGAAGTGGTTTTAAGATTGCATAAAGTTTATCCTTATGAGGAATAATTGCGATTTGTTCAAACTCAACTGGTTTCTCATTTTCATCATACAACGTAATTGGATCATTGTTATCCTTGTCCAATAATTGCAAAATTGGATTGTCATAATTCTCTTTTTTTGCCATTTTTTCACTCCTTAAACTTTCTTATCTAAATAATTTTGTAAAATAATGCTCGCCGCAACTTTGTCGATCACTTGTTTACGCTTTTCTCGCCGCACATCAGCTGAAATCAACATTTTCTCTGCGCTTACTGTGGTAAGACGTTCATCTTGATACACAATAGGCACACTCACCACTTTAGCAAGGTTTTCACAAAATTCATATGTAAATTCTACCCTAGGGCCATCAGTGCCATCCATGTTTTTCGGTAATCCCACAACAATGGTGTCTACTTGTTTTTCTTCAACTAATTTCGCTAGATAACGTAAATCTTGCTCGAGCGAGACTCGTTTGTAGTTTTCAAAGCCACTGGCAAACATGCACATAGGGTCGCTAAAAGCAATTCCAATGTGCGCATCTCCCAAATCAAGCCCCATCTTTCGTGGCATAATTCCACCTCCAAGACTCAGTAGACTAACTATACCACACAAATTTAAAAAATGCAACTTCAAAAACAAAATTCTAATAAAATTTATTTTATCTTTAAGCAAAAAAAATTGACCATGCGGTCAATTTTCATTAGCTTAAGCAAGCTCAACAATAGCGCCTTCTGCTTTAAGCTTTTCAGCAAGCTCTTTAGCTTCGTCAGGACTAACGTTTTCCTTAATTGTCTTTGGAGCATTCTCAACCATGTCCTTAGCTTCTGTAAGACCAAGGTTAGCAGCATCCTTAACAGCACGAATAACTTTAATCTTGTTTGCGCCATCAGCAACGCCCTTAAGAACTACATTGTAAGTAGCTTTCTCTTCTGCGCCACCAGCAGCTGGAGCAGCACCAGCTGCAGCACCTGCGGCAGGAGCAGCAGCAACTGCAACAGGAGCAGCTGCGCTAACACCAAATTCTTCTTCAAGAAGTTTAACCAAATCACTTACTTCAACTACGGTTAATTTCTTGATTTCTTCTAAAATGTCATTAATTTTTGCCATAATACATTCTCCTTAAAATTAATTTTTTGTTGCAATTCCATTCAAGCAACGAACCAAACCTTGCATTGTTCCATTCAAACAATAACAAAGATTTCTTGCTGGAGCTTGAAGTAGCCCAAGCAATTGTGCAATAAGCACTTCTTTGCTAGGAAGATTAGCAAGGGCTTTGAGTGCAGTTTCGTCGATCAACGTTTTGTCAAGTAAACCAAACTTCATTGAAATCTTGGCTTGCTCTTCCATTTTGTCGATAACGCTAGCAGCTTCAGTCTCACCGTTAAAACTAAATGCGACTGCGAGTGTGCCTTCGAGTTTGTCATCAAGACATTTGATACCCAAATCATCTAACGCAAGTTTAACAAGTCTGTTCTTATACACATGGTATTCACAGCCTGCTGCCCTAATTTTGTTACGTAATTCTGTGTCATTTTCCACAGTAATACCTTTGTAATCAACAAAAACAGCACACTTTGCCCTAGAGAACTTGTCTTTAATGTCCGCAACTAGCTTTTTCTTGTTCTCAAAATTTGCTGACATACTCAGCTCCCCTCCTTCTTAGTATTCTAATTAAAAAATCCCCGCGCCAAAAGGAACGAAGATTTATCAAACAGAAAACCTTGCACCTCGGCAAGCTCGAAAAACGAATTATGAAGATACTTTAAAGCAGATGCTATGAATCAAGACTCACTCAACTACCTAGCCCCTAGCTTTACCCACTTCACTTGCTGTCTTTGGCGTGAATTTTTAAATTAGTAGTTAGAGTATAACATAACTTCACTAAAAAATCAAGTGGTTTTTCAAAGTTTTTTACTAATCTAATAAATTAAAAAATGAAGAAATGGCTCAAAACATTTTACACAAATAAAAATTTGTTATATAATTTAGTAAACAAAAAATAAGGAGACTGTTATGGCAAATCCAAAAATAACAAAACGAATTTTCTATGGCAAAGTGGAAGAAACAGGCAAAACGGTGGTGTTAAACATATTTTCTAATGATGCATGTACAGCTGAATTTTATGATGAAATCGACACTCTTAAGGTTGGTCAAGAACTAAATGATAAAATTAAAGATGATTCTCAAAGCACCAGAGTAAATAACCTTCATAACTCATTGCAAGCATATTATGAAACAATCTGCACCCCATCGACATTTAAAATTGCAATAGACAAAATAAAACAAGCGACCAATGAACAAAATATTGCAAACTTATTTAAGAGGTGGTGTTCAGAATTAATCTTAAATCCAGCACAAATCCTCGAAATAGCTAAAGAAAATGCATCACCCGAGCAAATCTCTGAAATTACTGCCCAACAAGAAAGAATTAAAAATCAGTTACTAAATGAACGAAATAACATTAATTTAGACAATGCTGTAGAGACTGCAATCGACGTTCAATATAATCTTCAAGATTATGCCGATAAAGCTAAATCGGTTTGCCTAGATGATATTTCAACCCGTTCAAATGAAAATTCTATATAAAAAACGCTCGAAATGAGCGTTTTTTTTTACACAGTGAAGAAATCAAAGAGTTTTACTAAGGCTTCTTCATTGATTTTAAGATGCCTATCATTTCCTTCACGAGAAAGGAAAGCAACAACTTTTTCTGCAATCTGCTCTCTGAAATCTGCTGGCATAGGCTTTGAGTTTGACAATTTTCGCAACTGCTCTAGAAATGGAAGGTCATGTCGCATTGAAAAACTCTGCCCAACAAGATCGGCAATGTATGCCCCACATGCATTTGCAAAAATTTCGAGAGGAATTAAATCTTCCAAAGTCTTCCATCTTCCACAATTCGTCAGAGCGACAATTTTCCTCTTATCATCTTTATAGGTAGTGTTGTAAAGTTGTTCAATCATGCTAAAATGATATGCATCGATCAAAATGCATGGCAACACGCCATTCTTGGTCAACATCTGACAAGTTCCAGCCAAACCATTCACCCCTGCGTGCACAAACACGACGGGTTTTATCACATGAACCTGACGAGTTAGACCATGACGATTTAGATATGATTTAAAGTAATTTAGATATATTCTATCCACTTCATCGATTACAATCACAGGAGTACATTCACTAAGTAGATCAAATGAAATTTGCATACCAAGTGATGTCGCAATTGGCACTATCGAAGCTTGCTCCACCGAAGAATGTGCTGAAAAGTCTGTGCTGACCACACTATGACCTTTTTCATCCTTAAACACAATTTTCGTTCTATCTAGTTCGGTCGTTGGAAGCATATATGAGCTATGTGTGGTGTAGATAATTTGGTTAGTTTTTGCCAATTCATCAAAAAAGCGTAGTAGGTCCTGTTGAGCAAGACCATGCAATGTTGCACCACTTTCATCTAGTAGCATAACTGCATTTGTGTAGAATAGTTGACTTTCTAGAGTGAACACTAAGAAGAAGGATAAAAACCATTGAATTCCGATACTTCGATCATCAAGTGGAGCTCTAATTCCACGGTCATCAGTCACAAAGATTGCCAAATTTTCGCCATCGAAGGTAAACTCAAATTTGTAGCTTCCTTGACGCCACCATTGATTAAATTCACGAGTTAATCTCTCACCTGCCGAACGCAGAAGATTTGCATAGCGCTCTTTTGTAACCACGAGATTGTGCAACTGTTCTGTGGATATTTTCATAGACGTGCGCGTGGCTGTAGCCAACACAGAAGCATCGCAAGCAAGCATTTCAGGTGTGATTCCAATGTACATAAGAAGTAGCTTTACTGTCCGCTGTTTCGACTTACTGATTGCATTTACTCCATTTTTGTTAAACTTTGCAATCATTTGTGGCAGATAAATGTTACTATCCAAATTCCCATAATTTCCATAGAACACAAATCCCGGCATTATCTTTACAATAAACTCACTCAAACTGGATAAAGACTTTTTTGGAATCTCCACCGGAAATTTAACACTGTAGTGTCCATCAAGAAACCTAGAAACTTCCACTTCATTGAAATCGGGAATGTCCGAAAACTTTTGATTTATAAGTTCTTTGTCATACGGACGAAGTCTAAATCTTGCTGAAATAAACTCAGGCATTAGGTTATTTTCCATCATTTCATTAAACTTATCGATTGGCAAATCGCCACGAACAATCTTATTGTCTGATTTAAAAGCAGGCTTTAGTTTCCACAACGCCTTAAGTAGATTACTTTTTCCAGCCTCATTTACTCCAGCCACAGCAGTAACTTCTTTACAATCCACCCATCCACTATCTAAGAATGATTTAAAATTTTGCACACGAAATTTCAATAGTTTCATAGTTTACTCTCCATTATTTTATTTTCACCTTCCCTAGATGGATTATTTTCATCCGCACAACCCTAATTTAAAAACTTACACCTTTCCCACATGACTAGCTTTACAACCAACAATAAATCTTAACCGAAACAGCAATATCCACCCAAACACAATCGGTGCTAAGATAAAAATTAAACTCGACCAACTTGAAGCAATAAATCTAAACCAACCACAATTAAGTTGAGAATAATACTCCACTCGACCTAGATATAAGCTTGCTGGTAAACGCAACACCTCTTGGTTGATTTCACTAGCGATGAAAAGATATGCTTTATCCCCGTTGTTTTCAATTTTAACCAATCTCCCGCAGTTATCTGCTCTAACCACAGCCCCAATAAAGTCATTAAAGATTACATAATCACCTTCCTTCAATTCTTCAATGCTCCGTTGCGTGATAACTACATTCTTACCCGTGTTCATATTGGAATTACAAAATGAATCTACCACTGTGGCTACCGATTTTGAAAAAACACTCCCACTTAACTTGCCACTTGATGAAACCTTAGACACTGAGCTTACAAAACCAAAGGAAAACACTCCAAGAAGCATAATTGTAAATATGAACCCTAGATATATTTTTTTTTGCTCAAATGAAACCATAGATACCTCTTCAATTAAAATAAAGAGCATTTTAAAATGCTCTTAATTTAACTTATAAACTTGTTATTTTCCACCATTGATTTTAGCAAGTCATAGAGCGAATCAAAATTTGCCACACCAGTATAGATTATTTGAGTTTTTGTTGAAGAAGTTCCACTCAAAGAAGACTTTAAGTAAAAGGTTTTGGTTTGCATCACATTAGCATCAGAAACCTCAAAATATGCTGCCACAAAATCAAATGTCAGTTTGGTGCCTGTGTCATTAGTATATTCAAAAATGCTACCATTACCATTCTTCATATCTTGTTTGTTTGTGTCGTTATACACAAATTTTACCACAAAATTCTTTTCCGCAGAATCTGCGCTATCATCAGAATTTGAAGGTTTGCTTGTTAGATCAGAATAATCTTTAGCAGTAAGGAAATAGTTTGCTTTCATTCCTTGACCAGCGTATCCACCAAACAAAGCCGCAATCACTGGAGACTTTCCTGCTTTTTGATATTCATCCCAAATTTTCTTAAACTCATCGCTATTACTTTCAAAATAAGCAGTTTTTCCGTCGTATGTGATTGTCATTTGATCTGGTTGAGCAAATTTAACTCCCTTATCTGTGGGGATAATTGCCATCAAAATTGTGGCTAAAATCAATGCTCCAATCAATCCTAAACACACAAACAATGCTATTGTAGATTTAGTAATCTTAGTCGCTCTATTAGATTTTTTTGTTTCGTTTGCCATTTTATCATCCTTTAAAAAAATTTAATCTAAATTTAACACAAAATATATTTTTGGTCAACTTTTTTAAACTATATTTTTTAACTTTGTTTATTATCATCAGATTTACTATCTTTTTTCGTATCGGTTAAATCAGATTGTTTGTCTTCGGCTTTGATGTTTTCTTTCTTTGGTTCAACCTTTTCATCTGGTTCAGCAACATTTCGTGTTGGATTAGCATTTAATGCATCTAACAAATGTTTATCTAGATCGTTAAACATCTTGGCTTGCTTTTCTGCTTCAGCCTTTTTCTCTGCTTTCTTTCGCTCTAAAGCCTCTGCATCTTTTTGCTTTCTTGCTTTTTGACGCTCATCCATAGCTTGCATAACATCAAGAGCAGACTTACCCTCAATTAATTCATTAACTTCTTCAGAGTAAATTGTTTCGCGCTCAAGAAGAACCTTCGCCATTTCTTCAACAATTGCCCAATGCTTTTTCAAAAGCTCAATAGCTTTGTTTAATCCTTCATCCATGATGACTTTGATTTCTTCATCAATAATTCGAGCAGTCTCATCTGAAATGTTAGATTTTTGTTGGAAATCACGCCCTAAGAAAATCTCGCCTTCTTCTGCGTAACACACAGAACCAAGCTTTGGACTCATACCATACTTAGTTACCATGTCACGAGCAACTTCAGTTGCAACTTGCAAATCATTTGATGCCCCTGTTGAATAGTGGTTAAACTTAATCTTCTCAGCAGCTCGACCACCCATAGCCGAAATAATTTCAGTCATTAATTGGTCACGATTATAAAATGAGTACTCTCTTTCTGGAATTCGCGATGTCATTCCACCTGACATACCACCTCCCATTCCACGAGGTATGATGGTAACTTCTTGCACATCAATCTTCACATCAGTTAGCACTTTATTTAAAATTGCATGCCCAGCTTCATGATAAGCTGTGGTGATTCTATCATCTTCTTCAACCTTATGGTTTTTCTTAGACAAACCATATTGAGTTTTTAAAGTACTCTCAAAAATATCGGTCTCAGTGATTATGTTTCGATTATCACGAGCAGCTAAAATTGCTGCTTCATTTAAGATATTTTCAATGTCTGCTCCAGTTGAACCTGGTAATCTGCGAGCAATGCCTTCCCAATCGATATCATCAGCAAAAGGCTTGTTGCGTGAATATAATTTTAAAATCTTAATTCGACCATTTAAATCTGGGCGATTCACAACAATCCTTCGGTCAAATCGACCCGCACGAAGTAATGCTGGATCTAATACATCGGGTCTGTTGGTTGCTGCAATCACCACAATCCCATCGTTTGATTCAAATCCATCCATCTGAACCAACAATTGGTTTAGAGTTTGCTCACGTTCGTCGTTAGTGTTTCCAAGTCCGGCACCACGTTGACGACCAACTGCATCAATCTCATCAATAAACACAAGACATGGCATGTTTCTCTTAGCTGTTTCAAACAAATCTCTTACGCGCGCAGCTCCCACACCAACATACATTTCCACGAAGTCACTTCCTGTGATGCTAAAGAATGGCACACCAGCTTCACCTGCAATTGCTTTTGCAAGTAATGTCTTACCTGTTCCTGGAGGTCCCACAAGCAAAACGCCCTTAGGAATTCGTGCTCCAAGGTCAGTAAATTTTTGAGGGTTCTTCAAAAACTCTACAATTTCTTGCATTTCTTGTTTTTCTTCATCACATCCAGCCACATCAGCAAATCTTACTTTAAGTCCAGATTCCATCCTAGCTTTGTTTCGTCCAAAATCCATATTTTTACCTGACATTCTAGTAACTGTTCTATAGATGAAGAATCCTAAGATAACTATCATCGCAATGTAAAAATATGGTAAAGCTTTTTCTAAGAATGGAGTTTCCACTATCCTAGTTGTGAGCACAATAGGATTGTCGGGATGATATTTATTGTATTCAAGGACAATTTTTCTCACATCTTCAATCTGAGTGCTATACGCAACTTCAAGGTAGAAATCAAATTCTTTATCTGATAATTTCTTTACTTTGTCTTCAGTTATTTTTTTGTTTTCTTCATCTGATTTAGTATTATCTTTAGATACTTCCACACCATAAACTCGCTGTCCATAAAAATAAACCCCAGCTACTTCAGTGGTCTGTGCTTCCTCTGTGCCTGAAAACTTTTTGTAAAAATCTGATTCATCAATTTTCTTTGCCTTAGCAGAATTGCCATTAACTAGCATAAATATGATTAACAAGCTTACCACCAGCACAATTAGCCACATTCCTGCTGAAAATCGCCTAGGTCCCATATTAATTGGTCTATTGTTTTCCACTTTTTCCTCCAAAAATATTCTAGTATTCATCAATACTAAGAGCGAGTATAACACAACTTTTACAAAAAATAAAGCAAATTAAACAAAGTTTTTAGTTTAAATTACTTTACATCCTTAAAAAATGTTGAAAAAATCAAATTTTACCATGTTAGAAAAGTTTTCAATTGCATGCAAAAGCGCATTACATTCCACCTCTGACAATTCAAAATCTTCATTATTTAAGTGAGATTTTACCAAATCGGCTTGTTTCCCAATTTGTTCAATATCCCGATAATCTACAAACAAACATATAAATTTTTCTTTCTCAGCCCAACTAGATTCAACTTTCTCTATCTGGGCTTTGCACATAGTAAGGTCGTTGTCTTTTATATATTTTTGAAGCTCGCACACATCTTTTGTGATTGAATTTAGCGAATTCTCTGTGTAGATTTGCTCAAAACAAATCACTCCAACTAACGCTAAAAACAAACATAAAACAAAAATTATTTTTCTAGTCATTACCAATCCCCTTTAAAATCAACTGATAAATTCTTAATTTGATTATCAAAAGTTTGAATGTACACTTTTCCTTCGGTGTCTAATGTCAAAAGTAAAATTTGCTCTTGCTTTAATCTGGCTTGATTTAAAATATCATCTACAAAGTCTTTCCCTTTCTTCACAATTGAAAGGTTACTATTCACAATTTTACCCGAAGAAACTATAATAATTGGCAAAGTTGTCTCGGGTAAACTAAGCTTTAAATCTTCTGTCACAACAGGAGTTTGTTTCTTTTTAGGAATTGCAGTAATCGAACCATTTGTTTCAACGATAGCATAAAGCACATCATCCACAGAAAAGTATCCACAGCCACGTAAACCTTCCATTAAATCATCAATACTCATGTTCAATTGTTTCAATGCATTAAATTGGATGCCATTAGGATTAATCACGATTAGCGGCGTTCCATTCAAAACTTTTCGAAGAATTATACTCTTACGTGACAAAAGTGAAACCACAATTTCCACAATAACAAGCGTGGTTAGTGGCACAATACTAAACAAAATTGGCATACTCACCTGCGTCATCGGAAGTGATGCTATGTCAGCAATTAGAAGAGTGATTACCAATTCAAAAGGTTGCATCTCCCCAAGCTGACGTTTCCCCATAATTCGTAAATAAACCAAAACTACAAGATAAACAATTAATACTCTAAAAAATATTATTAACATATCCATAGTATTTTAAATACGTTAATTTTTATTCGTGAGTTTTTCTTTTCTAAATTTTATTCTCACCCACACACTTGTAAGATCAATAAGTTTGAATGCCCAACAAAGAATAGTGAAAGCCCCTCCTCCAATAATTCCTGATAAACTAACTGCCAAAAAATGTGGGAAAATATGCCAAAAAATTGGCGAGACTAAAGAGGTTAACAACACACAAGGTAACACAAGCAACGACATAAAGCAAAGCGGTTTTCGTGTTTCAACTCTCACAGAAGTAAATTTGTTAATTGCATGAATATTAAATAGAAGAGTAATAAGCAAACAAGTTCCAAATCCCCAAATTAACGCATCTACTCCAAGCACTCCGCTAAATAACACAAATAGAAGGAGCGCAATCCCCCCTATCATGTTACTTAAAAAACTCTTAATTTCCAAATTAAAAGCATTTAAAATGCTACTTGTGATGTTACTAAGTCCCAACGGAATCATTATCCAAGAAGCCCGCTTTAAGTATTCTCCACTCAATGAATTATCGTATAGAAACTTACCAATCTCTTCCCCTGCCCCCATAAAGAAAGGGACAAACAACAAGCTTACAAAAATTGTAACCACACACGAAGAACGTATGTTATTTTCTATTTGCTCATTTTTTTTATTCGCTATTGCAGAACTCAATTCAGGAATTAGAGCAAAACTTAAAGCACCAACCACGGTTGAAGGCACAAATAACAAAGGAAACGTCATACCCATCGCTATTCCATAACTTTGCATAGCCTCTTCACTTGTGTAGCCAGCTAACACCAACATTGCTGGGAAAATAAAGGCGATTAACGGATGAATTAAGCTACTCATGGCTCTAATACCAGTCACAGGAACAGCTGATTGTAAAACTGGGCCTAACTCTTTCTTTGATGTAGAAAACCTTCTCCCTTTTTTAAGATACACAATTAGCACTAAAACAGCACTTAACACACACGATAAGCTCATTGACCAACCAGCAATGCCGGCTGCATCCACCATGAAGAATCCTACATTTAGCATAATAACAAACAAAACTATTCGCAAAACTTGTTCAATCAACTCTGTAACGCACACACTAAAGTAATCTTTCTCCCCCCAAAAAGCCCCACGCAAGACGGAATAAACAGCGCTACTTACAAGTGCTGGCAAAAGAGTAACTAAGATATAAACACATCGCTCATCTGTAAATAATCCTGAAAGCAATTTTTCAAAGATTAAAATCACACTCACCAGCAAACAAGCAACAGCGACACCAACAATCAAGGCTACGCCCACAACTTTGTTTTTATACCTATAATCAGGTGTTTTTGCGCATAGTTTAGACACTGCTAATGGCAATCCACTAGAAACCAACACAAGTAAAACTGTAAACACAGAAAAGGCTGATTGATACACCCCAAGCAACTCAGCCCCTAATTCACGTGAAAGATAAATTCTAAATAAAAATCCCAAAAGGCGCGTCACAATCGAAAATCCAGCCACAAGAACTACAGCCTCAAATAACGTCTTTTTCATTTTTTTCTCCCTTCTCAACCACTAACTGCATGCCCACAAAAACGTTATCTGATTTTAAATTGTTTAATTCCATTATTCTCTCTTTAGTTGAGCCACATCGACTAGCTATTGATTCAAGATTTTCCATCGGCCTAACAATCACTTTTTCTTTTCCTAGGTCATTAATGAAAAGAACACATCCTGGATAAATTTTTGAAAACAAGGGGTTACTCTTTAAAATCTCTTCGGTTGATACCCCAAACATTTGTGCCACACTATCCAAGCTATCCCCCTCTTTACATGTGTAAAAACACCAATCACGACTATTTTCAACCTTTCTAATCATGCTTTATTTTATTCTAGTTTTTAACTTCTTATAACAAAAAAATGCTACCTTAAAGATAGCATTTTTTTGTTAACTAGCAGGTTTCCAACTAACTAAATTATCGTAATCTGTAATTTTCTTACTTTCGGTATACTTTTCTCCATTGACAAATAACTGAGCATCATTATTCTCTGTATTTACAATGTAGGATGTATAAAAGAATGAATTTACGCCACTCAATTGAACATTAGTTGTCCCTTTATTACTGTTTATCAAAGCACCATTTGCATTGAGTAAGTTTATTACACTGTTTTCGATATTTAAGTAAGTAGTTTTACCAGAATCAATCACTCTAATCAAACCATCACACCCATTAATCTGCAAATAATTCAAGTTTAGAGTTGCTCGGTTTTCACCAACTAGGTAGCATAAATTAGCCCCAGTTAGATTAACGGTTACAGTTGAGCTTATGCTCAAAGTCCCTAAATTCACACTAACAACTCTGCTTGCTTTGACAATCGAAGTCCCGTTTAATCTAACAATCAACGTACCCTCATTTCTTCTAATTATATACTCAGCCGAATCATATGACGAATAATCTACATTATTTAGATTTAATTCACAATTACCAGTTGTTTTTGCAATTGTTGAAGTCAAGACTCCTGAAATTGTAAGACTACAATTATTAAGATTTATCGTTCCTTTTAAATCTGGGCATGTAACAACGGAATAATTATTAAGATTTATTGTTCCTAAATTCTTTGCTATTATCAAGTTGTCAGTAGCTTTGATGCTAAGAGTTGCATTATTATTTAGAACAGTTGAATTCTTAGTTTCAATTGTATAATTTCCAACATCCACAATTTCAAATTTACTATTCTCAATTTTTGCCTCACACCCAATTTCCTTAACCTTAAAGTTAGAATCTAAAATCGTTAGTGTGGCACCACTATTGTTGGTCGCAACTAAAACTAAATCTTTTTCAATTTGATGGTCACTATCGCCAAGCATAAGTGTTGTGTTTCCATAATTCGAACTAATTAAATTAGGTTGAGTAAATCCATTTAATGAACCGGCTCCAAGAATAATTGTACTTGAGTGTGTAGTTAATGAATTCTTTAAATTAGTAATGGTAATCATAGAGCTATCAAGTTTAATCGATCCACCATTTAACGTTTCTACTACATCTACACATGTTAATTCTGAGCTTGTAATAGTTAGGTTGGAGCTATTGTTTTTGACAACAGCAGTTAGATTAATTTGGGTATCTCCACTACCATTTGCTTTAATTGTAACTAAACCTAAGTTTGTGTTTATAATATATGGTGTGGTTAACTTAGAATTTGAAATAATCACACTTCCACTTTGATTTTCATTTATTACCGCACATACAACCTCACTCGACGCATTCGATAAAGTTAATTCTGCATTTTTTACACTAACGGTTCCATAATTAACTCCTACAACATTAGTTAGAGAAACTGTGTTTTCTGTTCCGCTTGATTTTGTAACTGCGAATACCCCATTGTTTGTGGTTATTAATGCATGGCTATAAGAAATCGAATTTGTGTTTACAAAATCAATAATAAAATATGAATTTCCCGCATTTTCACCAATTAAATCAGTAGCCAATGTTATTTTTTCAATTTTCAATGTTAAATATGGTTGTGAACTCCCCCCTTCACTAGTTGATGGAATACTTCTCACATTACTAATTGGAAGGTTAAAATCGGCAATAGTAATTGTTTTTGAACTTTCGCTGTTACTTAAGGCAATTGTTCCGTTTTCTTGACTTTGAGCAAATGACACACAAGAGAACTCTGAATTACTAATAATCATGCTCCCGTTGTTTTGGTTCACAAGGTAATTTAAATGAACTGTATTACCTTCATTAATTCCTTTTATTTCAAAATTAATGATTCCCGTGCTAATGTTGGAGTATATTAAATAATTAGAAGTAATGTTTTCAACACTAATAACACCTTCATTATTTTTTAAAGTTCCTGAAATTGTTAAATTTAATATGCCTCTATTAGATTCAATCAAATCAGTAAGTCCCGAAATGTTTCCATTTACCATCATGTCGATAGTTCCCGAGTTTTCACTTAGCACATGAGTAACATTGTTAAATTCAATATCGTTCAAACTAATTTTCAATTTATAATTGTTATTAGGTAACAAACTATTTTCTGTTTTGAAGTTTATCACACTATGTGAAATAGCCAAAATGCCATTATACTTACCATTATCCACAATGTTTATGTTCTTAAACTCAACTAAATAATTAGCAATGTCCTTATCTAGCAATATATCACAGAAATTTATTGTTAAATTACCAAAGTTTGAATCAATGATAGAATCTTTAATTACGACTTTTGCTAAATTGTTTGCTGTAATAGTTACATTCGCATCGAAAGAATTATTCTTAACAATGGTGTTAAATGAATTAACTCTTTGGCCACCAGCTTGCGCTCCCTGGAGTACATTTGCTGGTGGAAGACTAAGCGTAAAGCTCTTGTTGTTAGTGTTTAAGAGCACTGGAATGCAACTTGTGAAAGGTTTATTTGCTTCATTTAAGCCATTATTGCCACTATTGGGTTCGTTTTGGGTTAAATCAACACTCATAGTGTAGGCAATAGTTAGATTTCCATTATTAGTATTTACCATCACAAACTCACTTCCACCAACCAACAAAATGTTTTCGATTCGCACATTTTTATCAGTCACACCAATGAAGTATGCACTCCCTTCTTGCAGTGTGATTCTTTTAACTTTGCCATCATCAACTTTAGCCGAAATAGAACCAGTGAATGGAATACTATCCGTACCTATAATTGGTAGCTCAATATCACTTAAATCAATGTCTTTAGTAATAATGTAATCAAGCTCAGGATGCCAGTATAACTTCCACATCTCAGCGGCAGAGCCAATCTCATAACGAACATCGGCTAACCCCGCACGTTTGATTGGTAATTTCTTACCATACTTAAGCCCAAAATCATAGTAGGCAGAATCCCATGAAGCGTAAATAACATCTTCATCTTCAATTTCTTTTGCTCCTACAATTTGACCATCGTCTATGGACGCGTTCCCTGTAGGATTAAAGTAATTTGAGCCTTCGAATAGATGTAGATAATCACCAACCGAACCATCAATTGTTTTAATGAATAAATTTTCGCTATTTGTGGTGTTGTTATATTTTGTGGCGTTATATGCGACCGCATTTCCAACATGCATTTCTACCTCAAGCGAAATTTCTGCTTCTTTTTCAATTCCATCAGATAGATAGTAGTACTTTAACAAATTCGAAAAATTTTCATTTGAAGTGTTAGTTACAAATCCAACTAAACCAGCAATATTTGCATTCAACTTTCCGCGAACATCTCCACTAGCAAACACGCCCATCAACTTTCCACCAATACTAACCCCGACAAGACCACCGACATTGTCTGCATAATCACTTTTTACGTCGAGATAGGTTCCTGATAGAATAATTTGACCTGTAGCATAATTGATTACCTCTTTATCAGCTTGGTTGAAAAATCCGATGTTCACTCCAACTAACCCACCAATGGCAAAGCTAGATGAAATTGTATATTCTTCCATGTTGAATAATTCTAAATTTTTACCTGAGTAATCAGCAGTAGACAACTTAATTATTCCATGGTTTTCACCAACCAAACCACCAGCAATTTCATGTGATAATGCCTTTGCACTAGAACCATAGACCACATCAGAATATGTTACCACGGCTTGCGCGCCAACCAACCCAAACAAACCACCAATGGTTTTTCCATTTATCAACTTGTCAATTCTCACGTTTATGTGGTCGACATAACCTTCTTTGGATTCAGAATCGAGCACTCCTGCCACTCCACCAGCATAACCATATTGTGTTATTTTGGTTAACAAGGTGTCGACTTCAAGTATCGTAAGCATGCCTCCACCCTGCTGACTATTAATCAAGCGAACTAAATCTACGTTATAGAAAATGTGATTATTATCAACAAAAGTGCTTGAAACTGAAATATTTACATCAATGAAACGAAGTTGAGACTTACCAAGAACAAGCCCAACTAAGCCACCTACGATGTTGCGTCCTTCTACGATTGAATCGTCATCCACACTAGTTAGTTGCACATTCACAATCGACCCAGAATTCATTTCACCGACCAAAGCGCCAACGCAGTAAGTATTTAATGCTCTTACTTTTACCACCGAAACAGCAAAATTCTGCATTGCCCCTGTGTAGGTAGTATTTGATTCGCTAATAACGCTAACTAATCTCCCCACAAGCCCAAAAACTTCTTTTGATTGAGAACTTGCATAATGAAGATTAAGGTTAGAAATTGAATATCTGTTACCTTCAAACAAACCAGCATACTCAACTTCTTGTCCGTAGATTGGCGTGTTACTATCAAGTTGTGAATAATCAATATTAGCAGCAAGCCTCATGCTATCAACTAATGCCCCACTAATTATTTCACCATACTTTGTATAATTATTTCCCGCACTAATATTGAATGCTTCATTTAATTCTTCTGCTGATGTGATTACAACTGGCGCATATTGATAATCATAGAATTCATCACTATAACGTCCGTTAGCATCCGTAATCTTAGAATTCGTGAAATAAGATTTTACATTGCGAGTATAGAAATAGTTTGTCGTTTCTTCTGTTTGCCCCCCAATTGAGTCGGTATTATAATCTAGGCATGGTGTGGCTATCAAACTTGCCGACACTAGCATTGGACCTATGTGCTTAAAGCGATTTGGTGTGAAATATCTGTTTGTGTTTGTCATAATTACCCAAACTCCATCAAACTCATTGTTAGCAAAAATGAAGTTATTGTATTTATAAATATTGTTTAAGTCATTCATTTCAACTACAATGCCTCGAGAATGAGCTTCATATCCAAAGTCTACATAATAAGCATCTGTTAGACTCCCACCGCTTTGAGATGTGATCAAAGGTTCACATCCAGCAACAGAATCATCTTCACTATTAATTTGTCGAACACGTGATAATGTGTAAACTCTTGAAATTGTTCCTGAATTGATTAGCACAAAACCACTACTTCGAGCTGTTGAACCTTGAAGAATGTCTACAGCTGAATAGCAATCTTCAATCACACCAGAATTCGCGCGCACAAAACCAGCAGAATAAGTTGATTTTATTTGCGTGTCATACAAATAATTACTATTCTCACTATCATACGCTAACTCACCCACAAAGCTTCCCCAAATATGTCCTGAATTAGTGTCTACCAATCCACCTGCATTAAAGTCACCACTTACTTCACTTCCTGTGGTAAGTTTACCACCTTTATAGAACGATGAAGAAATGTTTCCAGAGTTTCGTGCAGCCAATCCGCCCACAACACCTGTTCGTGTAACCACTAGGCTAAGATTAACCACTCTTGAATTTGTGATGAATGAATTATTTTCTGCTACTAATCCACCCGCATAAACAATCGTTTGCATGTCAATTTCAGTAGGCAAAGCTGCGTTGCCTTCCACAGCACAGTTATAGATAATTCCATTGTTCACGGCAGCTAGCAAACCAAACCTTTGTGCTGTTTGCGGTAAGATAATCCCCTTAGCAAATTTTATAATAATGTTTTTCAGCACTGTGCCATTGTTAACTTGCTCAAATAGACCATAATTATTTGATGTTCCTTCTCTAAAAGAGTTTTTAACCATCTCTTCGTCTGATACAAGAGGATCTCCAAAATAGATAACAAATCCATTCCCATCTAGGCTAAGTATGTTTTTATTAAGAGGAACCCACTCCATATCACTAGGAATCACAATATCATTTATCAAAATGTAGTGATAACCATCTCGCATCATGATAAGGTCATCCACAGTTCTAATTGGATTTGGAGTATACTTAGATAAAATTTGATAGAATCCTAATCCACTTTCATGAGTTTTTACAATTGATTGAGCATTACTTCCTATTATTAACTCACCGGCGTTATAGTAGTAACTTAAGCTATAACTTATCCTATATCCGCTTTGAGCTCGTTTACTTTCTAGATAGAACATTCTATCGGTATTCTTTCCCAATTTAAAGCATTCGTCATACCAACCAGCATCATCAGGCTCAATGTTAAATGACCAACCAGCAAAACTTTGCATGCTCGAAACAAGCAGTTTTAAATCATTTTGTATCCTTGAATCATTATAGTTACAAGTAATCTTATTTAGTTTTCTTAATTCCGCTATACTACTAGTATTATTAAATTCATAAGAACCTTTTGATTCATTCCAAACATGACATGAATTGAAGATACGTAAGTCATATTGTTTACCAAGTATATATGCTAAGTTTAAGTTTTCAGGATCAGGCTGCCCAATTAACTCTGGCACTGAGAAAGTGATGTCATCAATGAAAATATCCACAACGTAGAACTTTAAACTGTATTCATCTGGTCGCACTTTCCCATTCACCACAATATCAGCCGTCAATTTAACAGTAATCACACTTCCTAAGGCAGCAGTGTTTGAAACTTGTAGATAGTAAACTCCATTATATGGAATGATTTCTCCCGGTCCGTCCACAACAGAAACATGAATGTTATCATATCGATTTCTATCGACATTTACCGTGATAATATTTTGATTCACTTCTTCGACTGGATTGTTTGTGTAATCAACGAAGCCACCAGTTCCCCTAGCCACATAATACCAATTTACATCTTCATTAGCGTCATATTTCATAAAACGTGATGGATTATATGAAAGTGTTAATTCACTTGCATCACGCACTTCCAATGTAATGTCATTTTCGCATACGACAACGTTGTTTTTTAATAATCTTATGTTAAGCGGAACAGTTGTCCCTACAGCAAGCCCTCCTGCTGTCAACACACGGACGTAAAATGCTCCATCAAAAAAAGTGGTATTATCTAAATCATCAATTTCACTGACTTTTGCAAGGCTTAAGCCATCAGACAGTGTGCCCACATCTCTTTGCCAAATGCTATACTCTAAACCATAACCTTTAGTTGGATCTTCGTTAGGTATTAAGTGTCTTACACGCTGACTCATATAAATCTTGTGTTCTTCAACCCCAGAACTTGTAATCAACAAAGAATCAAAATCAGCAAAATATGGCGTTACGTCGATTACTAACAAACCAAAGTGCCCTGGTAGAATTGTGGTAGAATCTAAAAATCCTGCATTATCAAGATTTAGAGAAGTTCCATTAGGCATATCCGAATAGAACTTTAAGCTCATGGTCACATCAACTTGAGGTTTAAATGTAAACTCAATTTCTTTTTTATCAGCTGCTGAACAAATTGGCGTAACCACCAACTTAAATCTTTGATCTTCTGTTAAGAATTTATCTCTAAGTTCGATACTAAAGTCAACGCTTCCGTTATGCCCAGTAACTGTTTCATTACTATAAGACAAATCAAGCTTACTGGTTGCATCTACCCAATTATTTCCACTTTCATCATACTGAAAGAGGTTGTATTTTAGTCTTGATATATCATCACTAAACTCGTTGGTGTAGAAATAAATCTTCCCTTGAATTGAATCAATACTTTGCGCTTCGGTGTTTGCCACATCGAAGGTTATGTTACCTGTGCCATCTTTAATGTCTAGCGTAAATGTTTTACTGTCAAGAAAAATCTTAACTGTTTCTAAATTATCTCCATTGTAGAAATTTACTTTCACATATGGCTTAATCGTGATTATTGTTCCATTAGTCGTACTCTTGATCAAGGCTGTGATAGAGAACTTGTCAAGGTTATCAACATCATATTCGTTAATCCCTGTATCCGTATTGCTAACCACAAGTGGCGCACCAACATTAACCTCAGAGCTATCACAAACGACGTGCACACCACCGGCGATTTTAGATAAATTTGTGATAACGCTATTGTTTAAATAATCAATACTTACGATTGTGCTGTCATCAACAAAGATTGGATATTTCCCTGAATCATCACTTGCAATATCAAGATTTAATCCTATATCATCAAATCCATACACCACTGCAATTTGCACTCTATCAAACACATCAGCATTAGCACGACTCATGACGGTTAACCAAACTGAACCAATTCGATGAATAATTAATTTACACTCATCAAAATCGTTAGGATCAATCACACTAATCACGCTTTCATCCGAACTTGTGATGACGATTTTATAACTATATCCCTCAGCTATAGGCTCATATTCAATTCCAAGCAAATTTTTTAACGACAATTCCCTATCTGATTGAGGTTTTGGATTAGCATTATAGTTAATCATAATAAGCTTTTCGGTATCATGCTTTACAACACCTTCGTCACTGATTGAATTGCTTATCGATAGTGTTATATTCTTCAAAATAATAATCATGTTATTTACTAAAATTGGGTGAGTCGTATCGACAAACATCCATTTAGGATTTGTTTCAAGGAAAAAAGCACTATAAGAATCTCTGTCTGTAGCATTTAACACAAAATCTGATATATCAGCCACACCATCACCAATTATATTGCTTAAATCTGTGTTATTAAACTTGCTAACTGCGTAAGACTTACCAATTGACAAATTTCCAGCGACTTTACCAACAAATGCCCCAGCCACAACATCATCGAGTGTTGACAAGATTATAGAATCTGCATAACAAGATTGAATTGTTACACTTTTCGTTCCTCCTACTGCTACATCACCGATAAATCCACCAACTGTTTCTCCACCTTGAAGGTTAACAATGACAAAAGTTTCTTCAATGGCTATCTGCACACTAGATTCAACTTTACCAATCAAACCGCCGACAATTCCGCCTTCAGAAACTATCGAACCAATTGAGTTGTCTCGAATGTCAGCGATAACACGACAAACAGAAATGTTACCTAAGTTTTCCACCCCAACAAGGCCACCAATAACACCACTAGCATGAATTCCTATTGTTCCTGTTCCCACTGAGGCAATCTCATAGCAAACACTAACCAACTCTCCGGAATTTTGACCAACAGCACCACCAACAAAATTTTGAATAACATCATTATCAGTCAAAAATTTTGTTTGATTTATCTCGACGTACGAACATGCTTGAGCTATTTTACCCATGTTGATTCCGGCTAAGCCACCAATATAACTTGATTGAGAATCAAAATCAAGCTGTCCATTCGTTTCGATGTTTACAATTGTTCCATTATTAACAGCAACAGCAAAACCAATGATTAGCTCAGACAACACTGAATTCGAATTATTAACCACTATATTAGCATTGACCGAGTTACGATGTTTGTTTGGGTCTTTGTATGAACTTATCCCATTACCTTTTAGACTAACTTGAGAAATCACATCAATATCAAGCTCGTCATCATGAATTGTCACATCCTCAATTGAGAATACCAAACCATCATTTTGCCCTATCAGCCCACCAAAATTAGCTTTTTCACTAATGAACACACTTTGATAGGAAACTTTCAATTCAGAACAAACTACTTCTGCATTAGCCACGTGTCCAATTGCGCCAACGAAGGCATTTTGACTTTGAATCATTAATGAATTACATTCTATAACTATGTTCTGAATCACTATTGAGCTTGACTCCACCCCTAATTCAGGAGCTACAATCTCCCCAGCCAAAATTCCTAAGTAACGTGGATCTGTTCCATATGACTCAAGTGCTTCTATTTTGTAACTTTCAACTTCGATTTTGAAATTCATTAATTTTGCGCCATTGCCAATTTGACTAAATAAACCATAGCACGAATTAGTTTTAGCGTCTAGATTTAACCCAATAATTGTGAAAACGTCATTTCCTTTAGATTTTAAAGTTCCTGTAAATGTGCCACTAGCATTTCCAATTGGCTCCCAAGCCTCTTCATTTTCAATGCTGATGTCTTGAGTAAGCACGTAACTTTTATCTAATGCACGACCAATATCTTTTAAATCTTTACTTGTAGCCACATAGTATGGATCATCTTCATTTCCCACTGGGATGTGGATAAGCATTACAATTTGGTTGTTCTTTGCATATTGAACCAAACTATTCAGAACACTTTCTAGATTACTTGTGTCATCCTCAAAAATAAACTTACGTACATTTTCACTTAATATCGAACTTGGCAACAAATACACAAAAGTGTAGCCATTTTTAGCACTGATTCCATCTATTTCAAAATGGAATCTACCTTCGTTATATTCAGGCATTACTTTTATTTTGTCGAAAGGCTTTTCAGTTAAATCATCGGAAGTAGGATTATTTATCCTAAAGTTTGCTTTCCCAATGAAGTCTTGCTGCAGTTCGAAGAACTCCGAACCTAATTGAATAACTTTTCTTTCGTTGTCAGCATTTTTTTCTTTCTTTTCAGCATTTACAGCAACCAAACATAGATTAGCATCGTAATATCCACCAGTTACTGAACAAATTGTGTCAAAAGTTAAACCTTCTTCACGATATGGTTCCAAACGGATTTCTGTGGTGCTATTTTCAATACTTACGCCATTATTTTTTTTGTTTTCAATTTTTAGATTAAATGTGCTTCGATACTCTTTTATCAAAACGTAGATTTGAGAAATATATTCCACACCATTGTAGTCAGTTACCCTAAACTCTAAAAATGTTTCATCACTCGTTGTCAATTCATTTACGAATTCGTTTGCACTGACAATCAGTCTTACTTCATTATTGACAAAATCAATACTTCCGCCATCTGGTGAAACTTCTAAATCTTCATCTTCACCTTCACCTTCATCAGCTAAAGTCACACTTATTTTTTCAGAATCATATCTACACTCTAATTTGTTAATCATTCGAGTAAGACCAGCTACATGACCTGTTAAGCTCACAGTAAATTCTTGAGAACTAGAAATAGCAGTTTTATCAAAATCACTAACTTCATCACTAGCATTATACACAGTTAAAAGGGTTATGCTGTCAATAGGCACGCCAGATTTATTTAGATTAATCTTGGCAACCCTATTAAACGTTGAAACTTTGAATGTAAAGATTTTGCTTTTTGTTTCTGTGCTGAATCCATACCGACCTGTCGATGAATCTATCACAACTGAGTAGTAATACAATTCTATCATAACATCTTCATCTTCTAGGTCATAATCACCAACGTAAAGGCTATATTCACCTTTTACAATATTATCAATCTGAATATTATTCGCTGTTACACTAATATCTAAGAAGTTACCATCGTTATCTATTTCTTGATTATCAACCAACACACATAAATCAAAAGTGGATTCATTTGCTAGCAAAACCCTATTTCCTGATTGCAAAATGTTGGTTGATCGAATGTCGATAAAACCAGTGTCAAAACCAACTGTGTTGGTTACATCAATTTCAGGAGACAGCATAGCACTAATTTGGGATGGCATGCTATAAACATTGACTAAGATTTTTCTTTGTTCACCACTTTGTGGACGAAGATACACATATGTCGAGCCATTAGCTTTAGACCTAATCGTAAACTTTCCCCAATCGCTATCCGCTACCACAGAACCATCAGCATTTAAGTCAACTATCTCAACAATATTGTTATTTTCCACCTCGACAAATACTAAGTTGCCTTCCACATTACCTGCATTGTAGGGGATTACTTCTCTGCTATTATTGATATTCATTTTAAAACCAAGTGTAGCAGAACCAACATCAAGTGAAGAATCTTCGGCTGAATACCCCAATGCCAAACTTAATGCTCCACTAACAGTGTTTTTAGTTAATGCACTTCTACAAGTAGTTTCGCCAATACGAATTTCGCAATCCATAAAAATGTCAGCTTTTTGCACAAGATTTAAAACAAGATATCGCGAAATGTCTAAGAGCTCAGTTTTTACTTTTAAAATAACAATTCCACATGAATCCCCATTTTTCAAAGTTACACTATATCGATTATCTTGATTTAACTCAATTTCTTCTAGTTGAATATCGTAATCTCCGCCAACAGAGTCAGACTCTCTTCCCTTTTTTAAACCAATTGCATTAAAACTTTTGCCATTAACAAATAAACTAAGTGTAACTCGCTTTTTATATTCTGAGAATTGTGCTGGTAACTGTGGCGAATTTAACAAACTAGTTTGTTCGCGTAGTTCATCCTCATTCAAACCTATGAGTTGCAATTTTGAACTTTGTTTTGCCGTAAACGGTATTAAATCAAAATTAATAATCGCATCGTTAGAAGCATCCACTGTTGTGTAATAAGCACCATCGGAATAATCATCTTCTATACTTATGCTATTTGGAGAACTAGACACAATAACAGGAATGTAAAAAGTAAATAGAGTAGAATTGGAAATACTCGTCAACCGCAAATCCAACTTAACTCTTAAATCGTCCACTACATCAAGACCTTGAATCGAAAGCTTATATGTTTTGGCAGACTCATCATAATTACCATCTACATAAACATAACGGTCCCATTCCACTTCTGTGAGTTCATTGCCTCTGTATATTCCTGCCACATCAACAATAATATCTTGTGACACACCACCAAGGTTTGAAAAAATTGATAAATCTTTTCTATAGGATAGTTCATCGTTGTGGATGAGGTTGATTGGCTCACTCAGCTCATATGCCCCATTAAATTCCACAAACTGATCTTGGCTATCATCTACAAAAACATTAACATTAGACGTATTGAGTGCGGTGTAGAGCTTTACATTTGGAATTCTGCAAGTTAGAGCAATTCTTTCATCTAGCGAATAGAGACTATCTTTAGGCATACAATCGATTGTTAAGTTGTTGGATACTAGATTATTAATTGTAAAACTCTCTCCTGAAGCAACTCGCTTTTCGGTATTTGCGCCCAATCCTGAGATGGTAAATTCAAAGTTAGGCACAGTGGCATTTGCAGGAGTAAATACTAACAAATCTTGAGGATTCAACCTAAATTCAGTAGCAACAGGAATTCCAAAGGTTGTTAAATCAGGTCTTATGTCAATTTTCTTAATTTTAACACTTACGGCCACTTCAATCACAGATTGAGCTTTTACATTCTCCACACTGTAAGCCACAACTTTGGTTCGCTCTGTCGTTGGATTTATTCCAATTAGAGTGATAGAATGCCCATCCTCGCTCTTCTGTAAATTTAAAAAACGACTATCGTATCTCCAATCAATTTTATCAAGCATATTATCCGATAAGCCATCAAGTGTTGCATCAATTTTCACCTCAGCTTTTTCGGGCTCTGATTCATCTACAATCAAAGAGACAAATTGTCCACCATTTTTATCAAATTCATCACAAGCCAAGCTTAGCGAAATTTTATCTAAAGGGTCATTACATCCATAAAGAGGAAACAAACAACCAAATATTAAAAATGCACAACAAATCAATTTGCTAAATTTTGTCATAATTAAAGATTTCTCCATATTTTTATTTTGCTTTTAATTATAAATTTCTATGTATAAATATATTTTAATATATTTAAAAAAATAAATCAAATAAAATCGTGTAAATTTTACACTTTATAACAAAAAAATCTGTGAATCATCACAGATTTTTATTTACTTTTTAGTTTTGTCATTTTCATTACTACTATCTTTGTTTGCTGACTCAATTTTCTTTTTCTTTTTAGGCGCAAAAATTGACCATAAAATCCAAATCACAATAAGCCCTCCAACTCCGGCAGCAGCGTAATAACTCCAATCGGGCAAATCTTCAATCCAGTCTTTTAAATCATCCCATAACGATTTTGTTTTATCACCAAGATCATCTAATGAAGCAGGATTATTTCCTGACTTGTCACTTGCCGATGAATTGTCTGTCCAAATAGCATACAAAGCCACAACCTTTCCATCTTCCCCAGTTAAATTTTCGACGCTTTGCTCATCTAAATATCCTGTACCAGAGCCATCAGATGACGTGTTCCAACCGCTAAAGGTAAATCCATTTTTGGTAAAACTATTCTTAGTCAACTTCTGGGTCGTACCATAGGTAAAGCTTTGATTTTCCATTGAGCCCGCTCCACCATTGCTGTTAAATTTTACACTATATGAAATCGGTGTCCAACTAGCAAAAATCATTAATGGTGAAGAAATACTAACAGATGCTGAAAAAATTTCTCCAGATGCGTTTCCTACTCTCCAGCTATCAAATCTATATCCCTCACGGGTTGGTTCGGGTAGCGTTTTTGTTTGTACTCCGGAATCACTAATTGAACTATTTTGTTCCACATTAATGGTGGTAATATCCACATTTCCGCCATTAGCATTTAAGGTTACATCTACATAATTAACAGAAACATCCAACCAAATTGCGTAAAGTGTAACAGTTGCATTATTTTCTGAAGTTAGGTTTTTCACTTTACTCTTATCACTATAACTATTCCCCTCACCATTTGGTTGAGTATTCCATGAAGCGAATTGATAATTTTCAATCTTAAATTCGTTTTGTGGTAGAGTGATTAAGGTATCATAATGAACATTTGTTTTATCTTGCATCGTGCCTATGTAACTAGTGCCGGCTGGATTATTAACGACAAAATGAATTGAATATGTGTTTACTGTCCACTGAGCATAAAGTGTTAGCACACCACTTGTAACTAAATTTGTTACGTTTTGTTGGTCAGTGTAGGTCGTTCCACTTCCATTAGCATAGGTGTTCCAATTCTTAAATGTATATCCAGTTTTTACGAAACCATTCTTGGTTAGTTTTTGGCTTGTGCCATAAGTGAATTCTTGATTTTGCATCAAATTAGAGCCTTCGTTTGAGTTGAAAATCACCAGATACGTATTCGCAACCCATTCGGCAGTAACGGTTACATCAGAGTTTACCACACTTTGTTCATTAAAGATTTCGTTGCCCAATTTCCATCCAACAAACCGATATCCATCTTTTGTTGGTGTTAAATTAGGAACATCATCATGAGTCTGATTACAAGTCTGAGTAATTGATTGCCCTTGAATCACATCGATATACTCAATTCCAAGTGTTCCACCATTTGCATTAAATGTCACACGTGAATAATGAATTTCTGGAGCAACAGCTTGCCATTTGGCGAAGAACTCTACAATATTTCCATTAACAGCTGTTGCGTTGCTTATCGTGGCCTTATCATTACAAGTAGTCCATGTGCCATCTTTACTATATTTCCAGTAGCTAAACTGATAATTTGCGATTACAAATTGATTCTGTGGCAGAGTAATTAAAGTGCCATACTTGATATTTGTTATATCCTGCATTGTGCCTGTGTAACTTGTCCCTGCTGGATAATTTGCATTAAAATGTATCTTGTAGGTATTTGCTGTCCACTGAGCATAAAGTGTTATCGTTTCTCCACTATACGCTAGATTAGTCACACTCTGCTGATTGGTATAAGTCATTCCACTTCCATTCTGGCTTGTGTTCCAGTCCTTAAATGTGTAACCTTTCCGTGTAAATGTATTTGCACTCAATGCTTGCGCTTCGCCGACATTAAATGGCTGACTAGACATCGTTCCTGATCCATTGTTTCTGTTAAATACAACCGTGTAGGTGTTTCTTTCCCATTGTGCATAAAGTGTTATCGTTTCCCCACTAGACGCTAGATTAGTCACGCTCTGCTGATTGGTATATGTCATTCCACTTCCATCTGCCTTGGTGTTCCAGTTCTTAAACTTGTACCCCGTCCGTGTGAACGTGTTTACACTCAGTGGTTTCGTTTCTCCAACACTATAAGTCTGACTAGGCATCGAACCTGATCCATTATTCTCGTCAAACTTCACCGTGTAGGTATTTGCGACCCACTGAGCATAAAGTGTTACTGTTCCTCCATTAACTGAGGTTAAATTCTTCACACTCTGTTGATTAGTATATGTCGTTCCACTTCCATTCGCATTCGTGTTCCAGTTCTTAAATGTGTAACCTGTCCGTGTGAATGTGTTTACACTTAATGGTTTTGCATAATCGTAAGTGAACGATTGTGAATTCGTTCTACCTGAGCCATCATTAGCTTTAAAGGTTACCGTGAAATTATTTGGCGTCCACTGAGCATAAAGCCTTACAGTTCCTCCACCTGCCGCTAAATTTGTCACACTCTGCTGATTGGTATATGTCGTTCCACTTCCATTCACCATTGTATTCCAATTCTTAAATGTGTAACCTGTCCGTGTAAATGCATTTGCATTCAACAATTGCGTTGCCCCAACGTTAATCATCTGATTAGGCATCGAACCTGTTCCATTATTCTTGTCAAACGCTACCGTGTAAGAGCTAGGTGCTTCTGAATTAAACGTTATTCGAACCACACTACTTGTGTAAAGAATTGGGGTTGAGGCTGATTTAAACTGACTAACAATCGCATACATAATTCGTCCATTTTCTTCCACCCACTGAGGCAGAATAAAACCACCATAAATTGCTCCAACAGTGGCGCCATTAGCATCTCTTGGCAATACATTCACATTATTATAACTAAAGAAGATGGTTTTAGAATCTGTGTATGGCCCCCAAATTTTATCAGCTAAGCGATATTTTATTCCCCTTCCGTTGTCCCCCGGCACTCCCGAGCCTTGAATATAAGTTATGATCCATTTGTTTAGATAAGGATTGAACATACAACTATGCTCACCACAACCACTATTTGGATCATTCATATTATCACTACCAATGATAAAACCACACGATTCAGTTTTACTGTGAAGTTTCTCTAATCCTGCTTTACCTTTTAACCACTGAGGATTTCCGGAAGAATCTAGCCCTATAAAATATTCATAACTATTATAATCTTCAAAATTCTGTTTTAACACACGAGCAAGTTTTATGCCCATTGTGCGATAGCCCCCTTCTCCCAAGAGATAGATATAACCATCTTTCCCATCCACAGGATAGATTTGTGTGAAGAAATGACAAGTGTGATCTTCTATTTTAATGCCAGCACCTACATTTATTCCATTTATCCCCTGATTCATTAGTTTTTGAATATTTGTAGCAGAATTCCCTTTACAAATATTTCCATTGGAGTCTGTTTGGGAGTATTCACTATTATATCCACTTGAATGATTAGCCCAAGACAATTGATTCACCTTTGTCCATGAGTTACCACCATCAGTTGATTTTACACACCCGCCATAGTTTACCGAATCAGCTCTAAAACTCCAAGTTGCTTTTGAAAAATAGAACATATAAATTGTCCCATTAATTTCAATGCCACCTGTAGGAATTATGGTTCTCTCATATCCCTCATCGTGTTTTCCTTCGATGATGGCTTCGACATGTTTACCAGAAGGCAAATTCCCATTTGCATCAAGATTTGTGATACCGTCGCCAGTGTAAAACCCAGTAAGTTCTAAACCATTAGCATCTCTAAAGTTTGTGTCTGTTGTAACCGCCATCATATTACTATTCCACGACCACTCCCCCGGAGGAAAACTACCATTAGTGGTGTTGTGATTTATATTTTCAAACGTATCACCAAAGAAGATTAATGTTCGATGTCTTTTTGAATCATAAACAGGAATTCCTAGATCCGTGCCACTAAAACTATACTTACTCTTTAATATGCTTGCCTGTTCTGGAGTAGCATTCTCAAATAAACAATTTACAAACTCCACAGACTGAATTCTATCTTTACTGGTTAAAGTTGGTGGCGAAAGAACTGCATGAACCTTGACTGGAGCAGCCGCCATAACAATCAACCAAATAATAATCAATAATCCGCTACAAATTAAATATTTTGAAGCCTTCATCACACTCTCCTAATTTTAACTTTATTTTACCATAAAAGAATTAAAAATAAAAGCAAAATTAACAAAAAAAATGTGCATTGCACATTTAATTATTCTGTTTTAAGAAATTTGCTATCAGTGGCTGCACCTTATCCATAGCTTCATATAGTGAATGACTAGCATTGAAATAGTGGTTTGTAATCTTATTGTTATTGCAAAATTGATCCACAAAAGATGTGTCCATAATCGCATCTTGCTTACCTGACATAACCAAAGTGCGATCCACAAATTTACTCAAATAATCTGGCTTAAACTTGATGAGTGATTGAATAAAATCAAATCCTACATTAAAATTCTTAGCTCCAACTGTCACAAAACCAGCTTTAGCAAGTTTGCCAGATTTATAACTATCCACAATATCCTTTCCAAACAATGATTTTTTGTTTAGAAAACAGCTATCTAACGGATATAAACATGGACTAATAAGTGAAATCGAGCGTGGTTTTACACTCTTATTCAGCTCTAAAAATCTAGATAACACCGTGGCACCATACGAAAAAGCCATAAAGTTAACACGAGTGAGTCCAACTTTAAGCTTTGTAAGGACAGCAGTCAAATCAGCCACACTTTTTTCTAAGGTTACTTCTTTATCTAGCCCCTCACTTTCACCATGCCCAGACAAATCAAATAACACAACTTTAAATCCCATTCGACAAAGTTTGGTAGCAAATGTCTGCATGTAGTTATCCTCTAAACTACGCCCTTTTCTGCATCCCGTGAAACCGTGCACAAAGACAACCGTTGTGCTTGCTGAAGCGGGACTGTGAATCTCCACAAATAATTTTTCACCTTGTTTATTTTTTACTTTTACGTATTTTATCATTATTTCTCTCCTATTTTATTTTTTCCCCTGCCCGCCCTCACAAACAAACTGATGTCTGGTGGTAAATTTATAAATAACATTACCCATGTGAAATTAATGACATTACATTAAATTTTGCCCTCGTCCATTGGGCTCCCAAATGCGCGTTTGATTTCCCCCAAACGCAAGGGGTTGACATCCACCTTTGTTTGCTACCAACTAACTTTATTCAAGTTCCGTAGTCCAATTTAGTTCTTGAATTGTGGTGTCAATTCGACGAATATCAGCAGCGATTTTATCCACATTTTTTTGTTCAATTCTCACATCAAATGTTGGCAACACCCGAATCTCCGTGCGAGATAACCTACTCACCAAATTACTCCCTGCATCCACAAAATCTGCTAACGCCTTAAGTTTCATGCTCAACACATCACGTGTGGCAATGAGTTCGGAAATAGTTTTACCATCTTTTGTGGTAAGTTCGTTTGTTTTGTTGATATGAATAATTAAATAACGCATTCGTTCTAGTTTTTGATCTAATTCTTTCATCAATTCAATCGGCTCCTCCAGTGGGACACAACCTTCTTGAACTTTTGCGTTATTGTTTAATCTTGATTTTAAGAATTCAATTTTCTGTTTTAACTCAGCCCTTTCGAGCAATGCTTCTGCTAATTTCATATTCAACCTCAATTAAATATCTAGTGACATTTCGTTTGTCCAAAAACCTAAAATTTTAATTCGTTCACACTATTTAAAACTTCAAAATTAATTGCCAATTTACTAGTTAATCCTTGTTTAATAACCTCTTTAATCAATTGAATAAATCCATCATAATATCCATCGATATTAATTACTTCCAATTTAGACTTGTCCTCACCAGAGCGCAGTATCTCATTGCAAAACATAAGTTCTTCAAGTGTGCCCGTTCCCCCCGGCAACACAATCACTCTATCGCAATCTTTTATTATCTTAAGCCGGTCGATTTCACTCTTTACTTCGATAATCTGTATATCTTTAGATAACTTTTTTAACTCTGGTAAATCGACATCACGATATAACTTTGGCACAACGCTAATTACATCATTACTATAGCGCAAAAAAGATTTTAGCGTTTCCCCCATAAGGCCACAAGCAGCTCCACCTTGCACGTATGTTACATTATTCTTTGCTAAAATTTCGCCAAGAAGCTTGGCTTCCTTATTAATCTTTTTATTCTTTGCAAGTTTAATACCTGCACACACAAACACTTTCTGCATAATTTCCTCAACACATATCCCTTCCAGAATTTTTATATTCTTGGTACATCTTTAAACATATTTCCCTAGCTTCAGCAACTCCCACACATTTAGCTCCCTTTTGTTTCGCCGAAAGCTCTTGAAAAATTTTATCCCTAAATCCAACTCTATCAGCATCGATAGTTGTGCATCCATAGTAAATTTGTTCCAAATTCGACCAAAGAATTGCCCCAAAACACATAGGACACGGGTAAGCTGTTGTGTAGAGCACACATCCGCTTAGATTAAATGTTTTCAATTTTTTGCAAGCATTTCGTATCGCCATAATTTCAGCGTGACAAGTTGAATCCTTATTTTTGATAACTTCATTATGCCCCACACCAACAATCTGATCATCCTTCACAACAACCGCCCCAAAAGGCGCTCCATGACGTTTGCTCACAGCCTTTCTTGCTTCCTCGATTGCTGCCAACATAAATTTATCCATAACTCCCTCCTATTTTACGTACTTTTTTAATTCTTCTCCCAGTTTTACGCATGCTTTGTTAAAATTTTCATTATATTGGTTATTTTGAACTCCTGAATCAATAACGTCGGTAACAGCTTTCACGATTTCACACCCAATTCCAAAATCTTGACATACTTCAGCCACGGCATAACCAGCCATGTCATAATACCCCGGTTGATTGGCAGTAATTGTAAAATGATCGGTTGTGAACAAAACAGCATGATGCGAAGTTTTTTTGAGCACAACGCTAGGTGATTTTTGCTTTGCTCCAAACACAACAGACATGTCAAAATCTTTATTTACCACTTCAGTAATTCGAATTAAGTCATCAGTTTTCACATTATTTGTTGCTCCACACACACCAATGCCCACCACTTTATCTACTCCAAGTTTGGTAATCAACCACGTGGTGGCACTGCTTGCTTTCACTTTTCCATATCCACTAATCACACAAAAAATTTGATCTTTACCACTGCTAATCAATTCGTAAACTTCGAATGGTTTACACTCAACTTCCTTACATGGCAGTTTTCCTAATGCCCCCATAAATTCTTCTTTTATGCTAAACACAAACCCTATTTTCATTTTTTTCTCCCTTTTTTTAATTTTTGTTTGAATAATTGATAAGCTTATCCTTTAAAGCCATAGTGTTAATGATTAATTTTACCAATTTCTCTAGTGGCGAATCAGCCCTAAAATCGCTCTTAGCCGCATAGTTAACACGATCGTCACTAAGAAGTTGCACGCTTTCATTCTCTTCGTTTTCAGCATAAACTGAAATTGCAATTCCGCCCTTTTCCTTCACCAGTGTCATACAAGGAATGTCGGTCACTCCATCGCCAATGTAAATCATGTTACGAAATTCCACATACTTATTTTCCACTCGGCTGTTCACTTTACTTGAATCAGTTATATCAGTTGCGCCCTTACAAATACGAAACAAATATTGTGTTTTTTGAGTGTAGTTCACAAGATTTTTTGGCCAATAAGCAACTCCTGATTTATCGAAAAGGTATTCACACCCAAACACTCCAGCAAACTCTTTTGCAATCTTGCAACCATCAATCAACTCTTTATTACCCGATGAAATTATGTAGTGTTCTAACTTTACATTTTGGCTTTCTGCATAACTATTCAGCCTTTCAAACCACGTGGTAACACCAGCAAAAAACTTGATGTCAGCACCAAGAGTGTTGAGATATTCCTTTGTGAGCACTATTCCACGTTTTTTACACTCATCCAACATCACAAACAGATATGCCAAAGTCGATTCACATTTATTCTTTTTTGTAAAATCGTTTACCTTACTCCAAAACTGTGTACTAGTTAATCCCAGCTTTGGAATAAATGAAAAGGCTTGCATATCATCGGTCGCTAGAGTCTTATCAAAATCATAACAAATTGCAATTACAGTCTTCTTCATGCGCCCTCCTAGGTTAATTATAGCACAAATATTTTTGTTTGTCATAAATTAAAAACAAAAATGTGAAAAAATAAGGCCTCCGCCTTATTCTTTGGCAATATCACCATCGGTGCAGTGAACAACATAATCACAACCTTGAGACAAATTAATATCTTTAGCTATAGTTTCCCATTGTTCTAGTGAACCTCCATAATAAATATGTTTTGTGCCATCATAATATGCAAAAACACACTTCCCGAT
>JAEEGL016864004.1_pt1 | contig 37080 bp, 31 predicted proteins | sample 9134231 | NCBI WGS metagenome assembly JAEEGL01 (sample SAMN16246548, study PRJNA631951) | gut metagenome | biome: gut microbiome; feature: rumen; material: fiber-attached | host: Bos | place: Iran: Karaj | collected 2018-10 | reverse complement strand
GTCGGGCAACTGGCGCGAGGGTTCAAATCCCTCCTTCTCCGCCAGAAAAAGCACTTGCTTTCGCAAGTGCTTTTTCAACTAAATCCGTCCTTACGGACGGGATAAATCCACGCAAGCGTGGATGAAATCGCTGCGCGATGGAATCCGGCTTCGGGAACCCCCACGTGCCGCAAGCGGCACGCGGGGAACCCCTTTTTCGCCGGGTTAGGAGGACGGATTTAATTTCACCGTGAGGCGCAGCCGAACGATTTCACCTGAGGACGAAGTCCGAAGATTTCACCGCGGCTTTGCCGCGATTTCACTCTCTCCCCGCAAAGAAACGCGAAAAGTATTGGAAACGGGGGATTTGAACCACGAAAAAGCACTTGCTTTAGCAAGTGCTTTTTCAACGAAATTTGCCCTTCGGGCGCGTGAAATACGCTTCGCGTGTGAAATTTTCGCTGGCGAAAGCGGGCTTTTTTCATCGCGCGCTCGCTTTTTCGGCAATTTTCGCGGAAGTATTGATATTCCGGTAAAAATACTGTATAATTATTATAGGTATGGGAGAAAACGTTTTTATTTATGCAGGTCCGCGGCGGTATGCGCCAAGCCGGTGGAGGGGAAAATATGAAACCGTTGTTTGAAAAATGCGAAAAATACACCACCGCCCGCGAAGTAAGAGAAGCGGGGATATATCCTTATTTCCATGAACTGCAATCGAGGCAGGACGCCGAGGTGATAATGGAAGGGAAGCGCCGCATAATGCTCGGCTCGAACAATTATTTAGGGCTTACGGTGAACGAGGAAGTCATCCGCGCGGGCGCGGAAGCGATCGAAAAACTCGGCTCCGGCTGCTGCGGTTCGCGCTTTCTCAACGGCACGCTTTCGCTTCACGTCCGGCTGGAACGCGAGCTCGCGGAGTTTGTCGGCAAAGGGGAGGCAGTCGCGTTTTCGACGGGATTCCAAACGAACCTCGGCATTATAAGCGGCATATGCGGCAAAAACGACTATATATTCTGCGACAGGGAAAACCACGCGAGCATTTACGACGGCTGCCGTCTTTCCGGCGCGGAAATAAAAGTCTACCGCCATTCGAATATGGACCTGCTCGAAAAGAAGCTCGCCTCGGTCGATATACGCGCCGGGAAGCTCATCGTTACCGACGGCGTTTTCAGTATGGGCGGCGACATTTGCCGCCTGCCGGATATCGTGGAGCTCGCGCGGAAATACAAAGCCGCCGTTATGGTCGACGACGCGCACGGGCTCGGCGTTATCGGCAAAGGCGGACGCGGCACGGCAAGCCATTTCGGGCTTACGGACGAAGTGGATATAATTATGGGCACTTTCTCGAAATCGCTTGCAAGCCTGGGCGGTTTTATGGCGGCGGACTCGTTCGTGTGCGATTATATACGCCACAATTCGCGCCCGTTCATATTCAGCGCGTCCATAACCCCGGCTTCCTGCGCGACCGCGCTGGAGGCGCTGCGGATCATCCGCGAGGATCCGTCGATAGTCGCCCGCCTCGCCGACCTTTCGGTCTATATGAAGCGCGAGCTTAAAGAGCGCGGAGTAAGGATAATCGAATCGCCGACGCCGATCATACCTCTTTACACCACGGATATAATGACAACGCTGCGCATAGCGAAAAAGCTTTACGATCTCGGCGTTTACGTGAATCCCGTGCTTCCGCCCGCCACTTCTCCCAACGAATGCCTGCTGCGCGTTTCGCTTATGGCGTCGCTTACGAAAGAATTGATCGACGAAGCGGTGGGGATAATCGCAAAAACGATGAAAGAAGAAGGCCTTACCGAAGAATAAAACGGAGGACGGATATGACACTTTGCGGAGCGAACTGCGGCGAATGCGGCTTCAAGGAAAACTGCCGCGGCTGCGAGCCGACCGGGGGCAGACCTTTCGGCGGCGAATGCGTCGCCGCGGAATATATTAAAGCCGGCGGCAGGGAAAAGTACGCGGAGTTCAAAAGCGCCCTGCTGGGCGAGATAAACTCGCTGCTCGGCTCAAACGGTCTGCCGCTTGCGGACGGGCTTTGCGAGCTCGCGGGGTTTTACGTCAATCTCGCCTATCCGCTGCCGAGCGGGGAAACGATAAAACTGCTCGACGACAAAAAAATATATCTCGGCGCGCAGATCGAATGCGGCGATCTGTGCTTCGGCGTTATCGCCGACACGACTTTCATACTCGTATGCAGTTACAGTCTCAACGGCTCCGAACCGGAGCTGCTGTTATACAAAAAGAGGTAGGGGATTGAATCCGGGTTTTTCTTACGTAGGTCTGATATTCCTTGTTATGCTGTTCGTTCCCAACTTTATGTGGACGAAATACAAGCCGAAGGACTACGAAAAATACGCAAAGAACGAAAACAAATTGCTTCTCGCGCTGGAACGGGCGGGCGAAGCCGCCGTTTCGGTGCTTGTGCTCGTGTTTTCGGACTACGATCCCAAGGGGCTCGATATACGGCTGCTGTGGCTGGCCGCCGCGTTCGCGCTTATGGCGCTGTACGAGGCGTTCTGGATCCGGTATTTCCGCAGCGAGCGGACGATGCGCGATTTTTACGCGTCACTGCTCGGGATCCCCGTTGCCGGGGCGACTCTGCCGGTAGCCGCCGTTCTGCTTATCGCCGTATACGGAAAAAATCCCTTCCTTTTCGCCGCGGGCGTCGTGCTCGGGACAGGGCATATCGGCATCCACCTCGCTCACAAAAAAGAAGCGGGCGAAAAACGTTAAAAAAAGCAGTGTTTTTCGCACTGCTTTTATTTTTGTTCGGTTTTGTTCGGAAAACTACGCCGTTTTGAACCCCGCGGCGTTCAGCGCCTTTTCCGCGGCGGCGTTGTCCGCCACGCGAAGCACCAGATCCGCCCTGCCGGGGGTGGCGGAAATGAACGCGTAGAGGTATTCTATGTTTATTTCCTCGCCGTCGAGCACCGCAAGCGCGCGCGACATTTCGCCCGGCCTGTCGTTAAGCTCCACCGCTATGACCTCCGTCGTTTTCACTATCACTCCGTTTTGCGAAAGTACCGAATACGCTTTGTCGGTGTCGTTCACGATAACGCGCAGTATGCCGAAATCCTTCGTGTCGGCGATGGAAAGCGCGCGCAGGTCGATCCCGTTGTCGGCAAGCAGCTTCGTCACTTCCGCCAGCTTGCCCTGCTGATTCTCCACAAATGCCGTTATCTGCCGAATAGCCATTGATTTGCCTCCTTTTAATCGTGCAGCTTGCGTTTGTCGATAACGCGCACCGCCTTGCCCTCGCTGCGCTCGATGGATTTCGGCGCGACGAGATGTACCGTGGGATTTATGCCGAGAATGGTCTTTATCGCGTTTGCAAGCTTCTTTTCCATCGCGGTAACGCCGCTTACCGTGTCCGAGAACTGCTCCGGCAGAAGCTCCACGAAGACGTCGAGCGTGTCGCTGTTGTTCACACGGTCGACTTCTATGCGGTAGTTGGGGGCGTAGCCCTCGTTAAGAAGCACCGTTTCGATCTGCGACGGGAAGACGTTCACGCCGCGGATGATAAGCATATCGTCGCTTCTGCCCATCGGCTTCGACATACGCATATGCGTGCGTCCGCAGGCGCATTTCTCACGCGTTAAAACGCATATGTCGCGCGTGCGGTAGCGAATAAGCGGGAACGCCTCTTTATCCAGCGAGGTGAAAACTAGTTCGCCCTTGCTCCCCTCCGGCAGCGTTTCGCCGGTCTCCGGGTCTATCACTTCGGCGTAAAAATGGTCCTCGTTTATGTGCATGCCGTGCTGTTCCGAGCATTCAAAAGCCACGCCCGGACCGGAAGTTTCGGTCAGCCCGTAGATATCGTATGCCTTTATCCCCAGCGATGCCTGTATGTCGCGGCGCATTTCCTCCGTCCAGGGCTCCGCGCCGAATATGCCGGCTTTAAGGAAGTTGTCCTCCGGCTTGTAGCCGCGATCCTTAAGCGATTCGCCTATGTACGCGGCGTAGGAGGGGGTGCAGCAAAGTATGGTCGCTTTAAGGTCCATCATAAACTGAATCTGCCTGTCGGTATTGCCGCTGGACATCGGCAGGGTAAGCGATCCGACCTTGTGCGAACCGCCGTTGAGCCCCGGTCCCCCGGTGAAAAGCCCGTAGCCGTAGCAGACCTGCACCACGTCCTCACGGGTGCCGCCCGCGGCGACTATCGCCCTCGCGCAGCATTCCTCCCAAAGGTCCACGTCGTGCTGCGTGTAGTATGCGATAACGCGCTTTCCGGTGGTGCCGGAGGTAGACTGTATGCGCACGCAGTCGGCAAGCGGAACGGCGAGCATACCGTAGGGATAAGTCTCGCGCAGGTCGCTTTTTGAAAGGAACGGCAGCTTTTTAATATCCTCAAGCCGTTGTATATCTCCGGGCTTCACGCCCTTTTCGTCCATAAGCGCGCGATAATAGGGAACGTGCTCGTAGACGTGCCTAATCTGTTTTTGCAGCTTCCGTTCCTGAAGTTTTTTTATTTCGGAGACCGGCATCGTTTCGATCTCTTCCTGGTAATAGCGCTGTTTCACAGGCGCACCTCCTTTTTTCGTTGCTTTAATGATCCGTTTTTAAGCGTTGAAGCCCAGCTCGAACGCTTTTTTGTTCATTTCCGCGAATTTCGGCGCCACGGTGTTTTCTATTGCGGCGATCCATTTTTCGTAAGGTATGTCGAAATACTTTGCCAGCCGCGCCATAAGCACGATATTCACCGATTTCGCGCTGCCGGCTTTTAACGCTATGGAAAGCGCGTCGATCGCGTCCACGTTCACGCCTTTGGCTTTTAATTCCTCAAGTATGCCGGAGGGATATTCCGCGCTGCCGATTATTACGGGCATCGGGTCGATCTCCTGCGTGTTCACTATCATCCTGCCGTCGGCTTTAAGGCATTCCGCCCAGCGCGCGGCTTCCAGCTTTTCGAAAGAGATAATATAATCCGCCTCGCCCGCGGTGACGAGAGGGGAATAGACCTTTTCGCCGAACCGGACGTAGGTGACCACGCTGCCGCCGCGCTGGCTCATCCCGTGGACCTCCGAAACCTTAACGTCGTATCCTTCGTCCACCAGGAGCCGCCCGAGCAGCTTGGAAGCCAGCAGGCTACCCTGGCCTCCGACTCCGACTATCATAATGTTAACGGTTTTCATTTCAGCCCTCCCTGCCTATCGCGCCGAAAGCGCAAAGCTGTTCGCATACCTCGCAGCCGACGCACAGCGTGGCGTCTATGCGCGCCTTGCCGTTCTTCATGGATATCGCCGGGCATCCCAGCCCCATACAGCGCTTGCAGGAACGGCATTTTTCCGTGTCGACTTTAAGCGGAGGCGCGGTTTTAACGTATTTCAGCAGCACGCAGGGCCTGCGCGAGATTATCACGCTCGGCTCCTCCGCGGCAAGCTCTTCTTTAAGCGCCTGCTCGCATTGCTTCAGGTCGTAGGGGTCTACAACGCGCACGCGGTTTATCCCCACCGCCCTGCAAAGCGATTCAAGGTCCACCTTGCCCGCCGGATCGCCTTTTATGTTGTATCCTGTGGTGGGGTTCTGCTGGTGCCCCGTCATTCCGGTAATGGAGTTGTCGAGTATTATCACGGTGGAGTTCGAACCGTTGTAGGCGACGTTTATAAGCCCGGTCACGCCGGAATGTATAAACGTGGAATCGCCTATAACTGCAACCGTCTTTTTGCTTTGCTCTTCGCCGGAGCCCAGAAGGAACCCGTGTATGCCGGAGACCGAAGCCCCCATACACAGCGTGGAATCCACGGCGTTCAGCGGCGGCTGCGCGCCGAGCGTATAGCAGCCGATGTCGCCCAGCACGGTTATTTTGTTTTTCGCCAGAGTGTAATAAATACCTCTGTGCGGGCAGCCGGGGCACATCATCGGCGGGCGCGCCGGGGCGGCGGAATCGGCTTTCACAGTCGGCTTCGGCTCCATACCGAACGCCTCCGCGATGCTCTGCTGCGAATATTCGCCTATGGGCGAAAACGTTTCCTTGCCCACCGGGTCGAGCCCTATGCTCCGGCAGAAGTTCTCTATCACCGGGTCGAGCTCTTCTATAACGTAAAGCTTCTTCACGCTTGCGGCGAAACCGGCGATCAACTTTTCCGGAAGCGGGTTGGGCATACCGATCTTAAGCACGCTCACGCTTTCGCCGAACACTTCCTTAACGTACTGATACGCCGTTCCGGAGGTGATTATGCCTATTTCGTCCCCGCCGCGTTCTATCCTGTTGAAAGGGCAGGTTTCGGCGTATACGGCAAGCGCCTCGGTGCGCGCCTCCACCACCGGGTGGCGCTTCTTCGCGTTGCCCGGCATCATAATGTATTTCGCGCCGTTTTTAATATATTCCTTCTTTTCCGTGTGTTCGCGCACGCCCGTTTCCACAATGGACTGGCTGTGCGCCACGCGGGTGCACATACGAAGCAACACCGGGGTATCGAACTTTTCGGACAGTTCGAAAGCCGCTTTCGCAAAATCGCGCGCCTCGGCGGAATCCGCCGGCTCCAGCATTGGGACCTTCGCGGCTATCGCGTAATGGCGGGAATCCTGCTCGTTCTGCGAGGAATGCATAGCCGGGTCGTCCGCCACGCATATCACGAGCCCCGCGTTCACGCCGGTGTAGGACATAGTGAACAGCGGGTCCGCCGCCACGTTCAGCCCCACGTGCTTCATCGCGCAGGCGGAGCGCACTCCGGCAAGCGAGGCGCCGAAAGCGACTTCAAGCGCCACCTTTTCGTTGGGCGCCCATTCGCTGTGAAGATCGTCGCGCTTGGCCAGGAATTCGGTTATTTCCGTCGAAGGCGTTCCGGGGTAGCTCGAGACCAACCCGATCCCGCCCTCGTAAAGCCCCTGTGCGACGGCTTCGTTTCCTATCATAAGTCTTTTCATCGTTTATGCTCCTGTTACGAACGGTTCTGCACGGCGACAAGTCCGTCGCCGCCGTAAAGCTTGCGCAGCTTCGGCTTTTCTATCTTTCCGGTGGGGTTGCGCGGCACTTTTGCGAAAATTATGCGACGCGGGCGCTTGTAGCGCGGAAGCGCGTGGCAGAATTCGTTTATCTCCTCCTCGGTGCATTCCACGCCGGGATTCAGCTCTATTACCGCGGCGGCTATCTCGCCGAGACGGGTATCCGGCAGACCGATCACCGCGACGTCCTTTATCTTCTTGAATCCGGAAAGAAAATCCTCTATCTGCACCGGATACAGGTTTTCGCCGCCGGTGATTATAACGTCCTTCTTGCGGTCGACGAGGAATATGAACCCATCCTCGTCCTCCATCGCCATATCCCCGGTGAGCAGCCAGTCGCCGTGCAGCGTCTTCGCCGTGGCTTCCGGATCGTTGTAATAGCATTTCATCACGCCGGGACCTTTAACGCAAAGCTCGCCGACTTCGCCGCGCTTCACTTCGTTCCCGTCCGCGTCGATTATTTTGGTTTCCCAGCCGTACCCGGCTTTGCCTATCGCGCCGACCTTGTTCACGTTCTCCACGCCCAGATGCACCGCGCCGGGGCCGATGGATTCCGAAAGCCCGTAGTTGGTGTCGTATTGATGGTTCGGGAAATATTCGAGCCAGCGCTTTATCAGACTCTGCGGCACCGGCTGAGCGCCGATGTGCATAAGCCGCCATTGCGAAAGCGTGTAATCGCCAAGCTTCAGCTCGCCCCTGTCGAGCGCGCCGAGTATATCCTGCGCCCACGGGACAAGAAGCCATACTATGGTGCATTTTTCGTCCGAGACGGCGCGCAGTATCGTTTCCGGCGAGGTGCCTTTAAGTATAACCGCCTTCGAGCCGACAAGCAGACTCCCGAACCAGTGCATCTTCGCCCCGGTGTGGTAAAGCGGCGGGATGCACAAAAACACGTCTTCGTGCGTTTGCCCGTGGTGCGCCTGCTCCACGCGGCAGGAATGAAGCAGCGCGCGGTGCGCGTGCAGTATCGCCTTCGGGAACCCGGTGGTGCCGGACGAGAAATATATCGCCGCGTCGTCGTCCTCGGTAAGCTCTGGCTTCGCGAAGCTGCTGGAGCATTCCACCGTCATTTCGTAATAATCGTCGGCAAACGAGGGACAGCCGCTTCCGGCGTAGATAAGCAGGCGGCGCTCGCTTATAACGTCCGCGATCTCCTCCACGCGGCCTATGAACTCCGCTCCGAATACCAGCACGTCCACCTCCGCCAGGTCGAGGCAGTATTTTATCTCGTCGGAGGTATAGCGGAAGTTAAGCGGGACCGCCATCGCCCCGGTCTTAAGTATCCCGAAATATATGGGAAGCCACTCTATGCAGTTCATAAGCAGGATCGCCACCTTGTCGCCCTTGCCTATCCCGCGCGCCTGCAAGGCGTTCGCAAAACGGTTCGCCTTTTCGTTGAAAACGCTCCAGGTTATCTCGCGGCGGAAATGCGGGTGATGCCTCGAGGGCTCGACAAGCTCGTAATCGCGCCAGGTGGTGCGGCGGGTTTCTTTTACCTCCGGGTTTATCTCGACCAGCGCGGTCTCGTCGCCGTACTTCGCGGCGTTTTGCTCCAGAATGTCAACAATAGTCATTTTTTGCTCCTTAAATACTTGAATCGAACGATAATCGATTATAAGTAAATAATTATTGATAATTCAACAATATGGAACAGTATACTATAACGCTTGCGAAAATTCAATAGAAAAAATCGGAATTTGCTGTTTTTTCGCAACTTTTTTGTGTGCAAACTGCAAAAACGCGCGATAAATCAAAAAAACACTTTATTTTTCGCGCGGGGTGTGTTAGAATAAAGCGAAAGTCAAAACGAATCAACACGATCCGGAGGTTCACGGCTATGGCAAACGCAAAAAAGGTCGGCAATCTTATCAAAAACGCAAGGACCGGCGCGGGTATGACGCAGGAACAGCTCGCGCGTAAGGTCCGCAACTGCTCCGCGGCGGATATAAGCCGCGCGGAGAGGGGAGAGAAGGAGCTTACGGCCGACCAGCTCAAACAGATCGCGAAAGCGACGGGAGTCACGCAGAAATCGCTGCTCGACGCCGCGAAGGGAAGCGGCGCTTCTTCAAGCAAGCCGGCTTCCGGCGCGCTTACGGTTTCGATGCGCGTCACGGCGACGGAGAAAAAGCTGGTGGAGCTTTACCGCGCCGCCGATTCGCAAACAAAGAAAAACGCGCTTAAACTGCTTAAAGGCGAAGGAGCTTCGGCGCTCGCCGAAAATCTTTTTGAATCGGTAATGGATTCCATCACCGGCAAAAAATAAGGGCGGGCAGCATAAAACCGCAAAAAAAAACCGCGCGGCGTTCCGGTTTGCGAACGCCGCGTCTTTTCATTCAAGGTATTTGTTTATATCGAACTTTTTCTTTTCCCGCCGGCACAGCGAACCGCGTTCAAGCGAGTTCAGAAACGCCGTAGCGTTATAAACCGTGTAATCGCCTATGATCTCGCCGTTGTCGATGGGGACCGGCCTTCCGTCGCCGCCGGCCGTCATGGCGTTGCGCGGGGAGGGGTTGAGAATAACGACTTTTTTGTGCGGCGTTTCATAGCCGAACGAATGCGTCCTCGTAAAGCTGAACAGATGTATTTTAAACAGATTCACGTTGAAAATCAGCTTCACGTCGCCGTTTTTCATCAGCACGAAGGGCGTGTTCATCCGGCGTGCGCTCAGCATCACGCAGGAATAAGTCTCGCCGCTGTCGCTGACGCAAAAGCTTTCGCCGGGGCGTATGTTATATGCCGACGAATAGGGGCGGGATATTTTCGAAAGCTTTATTTTTTTCTCTTTGCAAAGGCGTTTCAGCTGCTTTAAAAACGACCTTCGCTTGAAAAACGCGCGTATCTGACGCAATATGAACGGGGTCACGCATATCGCCGCGATCACCGCGATAAGCCGTGCCGAAACCACCGTGTCCAGCACTCCGCCCAGCGAAACGGCCGCCGGCACCAGCATCGGAAGCGCGATGCCGCCCACGCAATAGGCGATGCCGAACGCAAGCGCGTCGTGGTATTCCGCCTTTTTTCCGTATTCGGCTTCGTCACGCTTCGAACCCCAATAGTTGACTGCCGTCAGCTTTGCGGCAAACGTCATCACCGCGGCTATTGCAAGCACGACAAGCTTCCCGCCTTCCGGCAGCAGCTCGTTTATCGCCGGGCAGGTTATTTTCGCCGGCAGCGCGGCGTAAACGGCGGCAAGCAGGGCGAACGCCGAAACGTGGTCGGGCATGGTGAATAAAAACGCAAGCTTTTTGCCGAACGACGGAGCCTCTTCGCCGTATTTTTCGCGCCACGCAAGCCGCGGCGCGGTGAAGTATACCGTCGTGAGCCGCACGGCGGAAAACACCAGCGGCACGAATATCACCGCCGCCGACCAGGCGATAAGCTTTTCGCCTGATTGATTGTCGGGCAAAAGATAATTCCGTGTGATCTGCGGGAAGTAATAAATGTAATTCGGGATAAGCAGCAGGCAGACCGCCGCGTCGATAACGTGCGTAAGCCAGCCCAGCAGTCTTCTTAAATGATCAAGCTTCACGCGGGGATCCTCCGTTTTTTATTTCGAGCAGGCGTTTTTGTAATAAGCCACCGCGAGGTCGACCACCAGCCCGTAGCTCTTCGAGCCGGCTTTCTGGTTCTGCGATTTAAGATAGGTGTCGTTCACCGCTCCGGTCACCTTGCTCGCGACGCTTTCGCGGTATTTGTCGAAAAACCGCGAGTAGGCGACGAATTCGCCCTGCACCTGCGAAGGCATACGGCCGCGAATGAAATCGTTGTAAAGCTCCTTGTCGGCGCTTCGAAGCGAGGCCGTAAGGTAGTTCAGCAGGTTGGCGTACGCGCAGTAACGGACGTAAACGTCGTCCGATTCGCGGCAGACCAGAAACGCGGCGAAGTTCGCCTCGTCCTCCCGCGCGATCCCGCGCTGGTGCGACATCTCGTGCGCCATGGTATAGGGATTAAGGAAATCCGGGTAGTTCGTGTTGATATTCGATTCCCCGGTCATAAAGGTATATACCCCTGCAATATGCGTGTAGGTCATCGGCTCGGAAAGCGCTATCGGCTTCGGGCGGGAATAAAAGTGCGAAACGTAATCCGCTCCCGCGGCGTATTTTTCGTATGCCGCGTTCACCTTTTCCACCAGCTCGTCATAGCCGTAGGGCATTACCGAGGCGCCGTCCGGGTCGAAAACTATATCGCCGAGTATCGGCTCCAGCTCTTCCACGACCGCCGAAGCGGTGTCGTAAAGCTCCTGCCCGGATACCGGAACGCTTTCAAGCCCCAGATTCTCCGCGAGCGTCGTCCTGTTGTACGCAGGCCCGAATCCCATAAAGAAGGTTATCCCCACCGCGAGTATCAGGCAGACCACCGGGCGCAGCCAGCGGTTGTAGTTTTTCGTGCTGCCGTCGCGCCGGGTCGAGACCGCGGAGCAGACGATATATCCCACCGCCGCGAAGGGCACGCAAAGCAGCACGGCTTCCGCCAGACTGAACGGGATCCACCCCGTCGCCTTCGCGAGCAGGAACCTTATCCCCTGCGCGGGGTATCTGGTCCAGAACTCGGCAAACGCGGATATGAACCGCGACAGGATATACACGAGAACGCTCAAACCGAAAAGTATGAACACCGCCGAGGTGCCGGGCCCGAAAAACCCGCTCGCCTTTATGCGCTTTATTAACCCTGGCTTCTTCGGTTTTTCGCCGTCCGCGTTTTCCTGCGGCGCTGCGTTTTCTTCCGGCGCGGCGTTTTCCTGCGGCGCTGCGTTTTCTTCCGGCGCTGCGTTTTCTTCCGGCACGTTTTCTTCCGTAACGGAGGCAAGCTCCTCCGCTTCCGTCATTTTATCTCGTAAGTCCATCCGAATCCGTCCGCGGCGTTACCGAACTGAATGCCGGTGATGCCTTCGTAAAGCATATGCGAGATCGGCCCGATTTCGTTGTTGTTGATCTCCAGCTTCCTGCCGTGCCAGTCGAGCAGCCCCACGGGCGAAATGACCGCGGCGGTCCCGGTGCCGAACATCTCTTTAAGCTCGCCGGTGCGGCCGGCTTCGTAAACCTCGTCGATGGTGATGCGGCGTTCCTCGACGTCATATCCCTTCGCGCGCAGATACAGAATAACCGAATCGCGCGTGACGCCCGGCAGGATGTTGCCCTCCAGCTTCGGAGTGACCACCTTGTCGCCGATAACGAAGAAGACGTTCATCGCCCCGACCTCGTCGACGTATCTGTGCTCTATGCCGTCGAGCCAGAGCACCTGGGCGTAGCCCTTTTTTTCGGCGTTCTCCTGCCCGATCAGCGAAGCGGCGTAGTTGCCGCCGACCTTTGCGAATCCGGTGCCGCCCTTAACGGCGCGTACGTATTCGTCCTCCACGCAGATCTTCACGGGAGCGAGCCCCGCCGCATAATATGAACCGCTGGGGGATAATATGATAATAAACTTGTAGGTCTTGGAGGGGTGCACTCCGAGGAACGGATCGGTGGCTATAATGAACGGGCGGATGTAAAGCGAGGTGCCCGGTTCGGTGGGTATCCAGTCCGCGTCGGTCTTCACGATCTCGCATATCGCCTGCAAAGCGTCCGCGGGGTCGACGTGCGGAATGCACATACGGGTGTTGGTGTTGTTCATACGCTCTATATTCTTGTCCGGGCGGAACAAAAGTATCCTTCCGTCGGGAGCGCGGTAGGCTTTCATACCCTCGAACATCTCCTGCCCGTAGTGGAACACCATGCAGGCGGGGGAAAGGGATATTTCGCCGTAGGGGACTATGCGCGCGTCGTGCCAGCCCTTCTCCTCGGAATAATCCATGATGAACATGTGGTCGGTAAAGATCTTGCCGAACCCCAGCTTGCCCTCCGGCTTCTGCTTCGGATGCGAAGTAAGCGTGCGCGTGATCTGCAGCAAAGTTATCATTCCTTTCGTTTTCGATTAATCAGACAAATCAAAGGTTTCAAAAGTTAAGATTATTATACATCCTGCCCCTTGCCTTTTCAAGCCCGATTTGCTAAAATAAATAAGAAAAAATTTGTCCTTTGCGATGATTTTTTTGAAAAAACCTCAAAAAACCGGAAAAATTCATAATTAGTTCACAATTTGTTCATAATTTGTTCACATTTGCGTGTTATCATCAGTTCGATAATGGATCCATATCGCTTGGAGGCAATCTTGAAGAACTTCTCCGAATTCACGAATTCAATAAAAAAATACAGGGTACAACTGCTTGCGACAGCGGTTTTTGTCGCCGCGCTTGTTATTATCGCCGCTTTTTCCGGCAGCCGCGCGGTGCCCGAACCTCTCGAAGTTTCCGATGAACCCGTTGTTTCACAGCCCGCCGAAGAATCTTCCGCGGCGCTCGCGGAGGGCGTAGGCCTTTACGTCGACGGCGCGTTCGTCGCCGCCTGCGACAGCGAAGAAGCGCTTGCCGAAGCGGTCGCTTCCGCCGCCCGCAGTTACGGGCTCACCTCGGATGGCGACGAAGAGGCGGTCTATTCCTTCGCCAACGCGATATCCTATGAATCCGGCGAATTTGCCGAGGAAGCTTTTGCTTCGCAGAAGGATATATCCGCCATGCTCTTCAGCGGGACCGACTACGCGGGCAGACCGCTCGCCGCTTCGCTTTCAGTTACTTCCAAAAAGACTTACGTTATTGAAAACGTCATAGAACACGGCACCCGCAGCGTTTATACCGATTCGATGTACGAAGGATATATGGCTGTCGAAAGCGAAGGCGCCGACGGCGTTGAAGTCGAAACCTACGAAGTCACTCTCTACAACGGCGTTGAAGTCGCGCGCGAGCTCGTCTCTTCCGAAATGCTCGTCGAACCGGTCGAGGAAGTGCTTCGCTACGGCACCAAAAAATACTACGGACGCACCACCGTTTCCATCGGAACGCTGCATAAACCCTACGACGGATACGTTTCCTCCGGCTTCGGTTACCGTTGGGGCAGGATGCACAACGGCATCGACCTCGCTCAGCACGGCGCCAGCTGCTACGGCGATCCGGCGCTCTGCGCGGCGGACGGCGTCGTTACGGCGGCGGGTTACCGCGGCGGCTACGGCAACTGCGTTACGGTCCAGCACGACGACGGTATGGAAACGCTCTACGCTCACCTCTCCCGCATCGGCGTGGAAGTGGGGCAGGAGCTTAAAGCGGGCGATCAGATCGGCAACATCGGCGCTACCGGAAACGTTACCGGCCCGCACCTCCACTTCGAAGTATACATCGACGGAGTCGCGGTCGATCCGCTGCTCTTCCTCGATTACGATTTTGTCATTTACGATTGAATCACCGAATAAAAACGGCCTCACTTAACGGTGGGGCCTTTATCATTTAACAAAAAGGATACGGTTATGAAAGTCAGTTTCGGGAAAATCTCCGCAAAAGGCACGTTCGCTCCGGTATGGCCCTACGGGACCGACCTGTACGGAAGGTTCGTCTATCTTGAAAAGGGAAACACCCGCGCGCTTATCGCGGCGTTCGATTTCAGCGGCACTCAGCCGAAGGAAGCGAACCGCTGGCGCAGGGAGGTCGCGGCGCTTACCGGGATCCCGGAGGGCGCTTTGTGGTATCACGAGCTGCAGATCCACGCCGCCCCCTACGGCGAACAGTTAAAGGGCGAGCCGATGGATAAGCTTATAGCGCGGTCCGCGGAGGAGATAAACCGCATGATAAGCCGCGCCGAGGAATGCGAATGCTTCGTCTGCGAATCGGATTTCGGCACCGAATGCAGCTTCAACCGCGAACAGTACGTCGAAGGGCTCGGCGGCGTTACGGTATGGACGGGGATGTCCTTCGACGAGGAGGGGCGCCCCTATTCGCAGAACAAGGATATAATGCTGCTTCGCGGCTACCGCCCGGACCTTCCGGCGTTCGATAAACCGATCTATTTCGACAATCCCAACGATCCCAAGGCGTATCTTTTCCGGTTCGTCAACAAAAAGGGCGAAACGCTGGGCACCGTCTCCCGCTTCGCCGCCCACCCGGACGTGGCGGTGCTGTTCGAGCTGAGGTTCCACCCCAACCGCAAAAACGAATATCACTATAATTTCGACTGGCCCGGGTATATGTCCGAATCGTTCGAGCAAAAATACGGCGGCGTGAGCGTTTACCTCAACGGTCCCTGCGCCGATCTTTCCACTAAAAAGGGCTACGACGGGCTGGACCTTTACGTTGACGCGGAGCGCGAATGCAAACGGCTCGCGAAGTGGTTCGGCGAAAAGCTTTCCGCCGATTTCGATAAAAACGCGTTCGGGATCGACGTCGATTCGGTCTTCAAGGCGGAAACGTTCGATATCGAAGTCCCGATAAAGGAGGATATCCCCTCGTCGCTCGCCGAGCTGCGCGAGGAAACTCCGCGCCGCGTCGCGGAAGCGCAGGAAAAGCTGGACAAAGCCATCGCCGAAGGCGCGCCCGCTTACAAGATCAAGCGCCTTATCGACGACCGCTGGCGCGTCGGCGCGATCCCACACGCCGTGATCGAAACGCTCGATCTTACCGACGAAGAGCTCGCCTCCCGCAAAGTAAAAGTGCGCGTGGCGGCGCTGCGGTTCGGCGGCTATCTGTTCGTAGGCGTCCCCGGCGAAAGTCTTGTGGATATGACTTTGTGGCTGCGCTCGCAGTTCACCGGGGTAAAAACCATACCCGTCGACCAGGTGGACGGCTATTACAACTATATGGCGACTCCGCGCTCGATGACTCTGGGCGGCTATACCTATTGGCAGAGCTGGGTCGCGCGCGAAGGCATACCGACTATAAAACGCGAACTCACCGGGCTGCTCGGCGAGTTTATGAAGGACTGAAAACATTAAAGACCGGATAACAAAAACGCGCCTGAAAACGGCGCGTTGTTTGTTTTGATTTGCGATTTACAGATCCCTGTCCGCGTTGCCTCCGCCGTAGGGAAATCCCGGCATAATACGCATTTTGAAGCGGTTCAGCGCGTGCTTTCTGTCGATCAGCGCTTTGGTCTTCGCGCTTCTGCAAACCCCGGTGCGGATGTATTTGTCCAGCACCGCGTAGGTGAACCCCAGGTTGTCCTCGTCGGTCTTTCCGCACAGCCCGTCCGAAGGCGTCTTGTCCACAAGGTCTTTCGGCAGCCCCAGCGCGAACCCTATCTGCTTCACCTCCGCTACGGTAAGGCACATCAGCGGCGAAAAATCGCCCACCGAATCGCCGTAGCGCGTGGAATAGCCCACCCAGTCTTCGGAAAGATTGCAGGTGTTCGCCACGCGGCCGTTCAGACTCTGCGAGACCGCGTAAAGCGTGGTCATCCTAATGCGCGGAGCCATATTTATAAGCGTTTGGGAGCTCATTTCCAGCCCTTCCGGAAAGGCGGCTTTCAAACCGTCCGTCGCGCCCTTTATGTTCACGACGTAATGCTTTATACCCAAATGCTCCACAAGCTTGTACGAATCGCTTATATCCGCCTGCTCGCCGTCCGGCATAAGCACGCCGATAACGCGATCCCTGCCAAGCGCCTCCACGCAAAGCGCCGCCACAACGGAACTGTCCTTGCCGCCGGAGATCCCTATCACGGCGTTGCAGCCCTTCCCGTTTTCCTCGAAAAACGCGCGTATCCATTCCACGCAGTCGTTTTTTACTTTTTCGGCGTCGAACATTATTAAAACACCCCGTTTCATACGTTTTCCGTATTTTAGCATAAATCGCTCCGTTTTTCAATAGTAAAGGGCGTATTTTGATTGACAAAATCAATAAAGAGTGTTATAATCACTTAATAATACCATATATGGGGACAGCGATGAGGGAGTTTTTGTTTGCCGCCGCCGCGTTCGGCACGGGCGTGCTGGTTTCTTTCGTTAATTACTTAATAAGCAAAAAGCTGCTTCAAAGCGGCAATACCGGCTTTGCCGCCACCGCGCGCAGCATCGTTTCCGCGGCGTTCCTTATCGCGCTGTTCTTTATCGGGGCAAAGACTTCGCTGCCCGCCGTTCCGATGCTCGTCGGCGGCGCTTTGGGCATGACCGCGGGTCTTATACTGTTTACGGTATTGCTTATTAAAAAATACGGCGGAAAGGAGAGGGACGATAAATAATGGGCGAACCTTCCGAACCTATCGTTAAGATCTTCGGCGTGCTCGATATAACCGGCGAAGTCATCGCGATGTGGATAATCATCGCGCTGGTCGCGGCGCTTTCGCTTATCGTAACGCGCAACCTCAAAGAGCGCCCCGGAAAGCTGCAGAACGCGCTTGAAGCCGGAGTGGAATATCTTGATAATTTCTTTACCGATCTGCTCGGCAAAAAGCACGCGCGCAAGTATATGTATTTCCTCGGCTCGCTGTTCTGTTTTATAATCATCGCCAACTATTCCGGGCTTTTGCCCGGCGTGGGGATGACAAAATACGTCAAAGCCCCCACCTCCTCGCTGTCGGTCACGCTCGGGCTCGGCGCGATCACGTTCCTCTTCCTGCAGGTGAACGGCTTCCGCGCCGGGGCGAAGCGCTACTACAAGCACTTCTTCTCGCCGTTCCCGCTGTTCATACTTATGATAATGGACGAGATAATCAAGCCGGCGTCGCTCGCGCTGCGTCTGTTCGGCAACATCTTCGGCGAGGAATCGGTCACCGAGAACCTCTATAACCTGTTCCCGGTCGGCCCGCCGATAATCATGATGTCGCTTTCGCTCATCTTCTGCGCGATCCAGGCGATGGTGTTCACAATGCTCACCGCTTCCTATCTTAACGAATTCATCGAAGAAGAATAAAACCGGAATATAAAGGAGAACGAAAAAATGTCTGATAACGCGATCATCGCAATAGCGGCTGCGCTCGCTATCGCACTTTCCACCATTTTCCCGGCGCTCGCTCAGGGCAAAGCGGCAAAGACCGCGCTGGAGAGCATCGCAAGGCAGCCCGACGCGGCGAAGGACATCCGCAGTACGCTGCTGCTCTCGCTCGCGCTTATGGAAGCGCTCACCATCTACGGCTTGCTTATCGCATTCATGCTTTTGGGTAAGTTCTGAGTCTGGCGACACAAGTCTTTTTACCGGAGTAGGATCGTATGAATATTCAACCTTCCGTCCTTATATGGACGGTCATATGCTTCTGCGTTTTTATGCTCGTGCTCTGGAAGCTGCTGTTCAAGCCGCTGCTCGCGGTTATGGACGCGCGCCGCGAAAAGGTCGATTCCGCGCGGGAACGCAAACGCGGATCGGACGAACGCATCGCAAAGGCGGAGGAGGAAAAAGCCCTTGCCCTTGCCGAAGCGAAAGCCCGCGCCGCCGCCGCGTACGCCGCGAAAGCGGAAAAGCTGCGCGCCGATTCCGAATCGGAATTAAAGGCGCTTGCCGCGGAATACGAGCGTGAAAAGGAGACCGCGCGCGGAGAATACACCGGCGAAGCCGAGGCGACGCAAAAAACCGTCGCCGCGGAAGTCGGCGCTCTCGCGGGCGAGTTCGCGGAACAGCTTCTCAACTTCAGGTGAACGGTATGGAAATAGTATATTCGCTGGTGAATTTTCTGCTGCTCGCTTTGTTGATCTGGCTTTTCGGCAGGAAGATGATAAAAAGAATATTCGAAGGCAGGCGGGAACGCATAAATGCCGAACTCGACGAAGCGGAGGAGATCGAAAAAACGCTCTCCGCGCGCGAGTCGGAAGAGCCCGCCGCGTCACAGCCCGAAGCGGTCCCGGAGGAGGACGAAAGCGGGCTTGACGCTCTGCGCGCAAAATACGAATCGGAAAAGGCGCGCCTCGCCTCCGCGCAGGAGGCCGCGCTTGCGGATATCCGCCGCGAAAAAATGATCGCCCTGCGCGACGAAGCCATTAATTCGCTTTGCAGGCGCTGCGGCGAAATGCTCGCCGCCGAACCCTATTATTCCCGTCTCCGCGGGATGGAACCGCTGTTTGTCGAAAAAATACTCGAAAATCTCAAGCTCACCCCCGGCGATATGTGCTATCTTATGCGCCACGACGTACTTTACGTCACGCTCACGTCGGCATATCCGCTTCCGGATGAGCTTGTCGAAAAGATCGGCGAGAAAGCCACGGAAATGCTGCACGCGGTCGGCGGCAAACCCTCTTACTGGGTAAAAGTCGACCCCGCGCTTATCGGCGGACTGCGTTTAAGGATAGGCGATACCGTTTACGACTGCACGGTGTTCAACCGGCTTTACCACCTCGACCGCGACCTTAAAAGGCGCCCGCTCGGCGCGGATATCGACGCGGACGGGATCATCGCCGACCTGCGTTCCGGCATAAAAGAAGCGCTTCCGCGCGTGGACGTCTTCCAGCTCGGCAGGGTTTTAAGCATTTCCGACGGCATCTGCTGGCTCGACGGTCTCGCGGATATAATGTACGGCGAAGTTATCGAATTCGAATGCGGCGAGAGGGGAATGATACTCGATATCGAACCCGAACGCATCGGATGCGTCGTCTTCGGCAAATACGAACATATCGAAAGCGGCTCCCGCGTGCGCCGCGTCGGCAGGATGGCAAGCGTCCCGGTCGGCGACGTGCTGCTCGGCAGGGTGGTCGACCCGCTCGGCAGTCCCATCGACGGCAAGGGCAGGTTCTGGACCGACGAACGCCGCCCGATCGAATACAAAGCGCCGGGCATCCCCGACAGGCGCTCGGTCTCCGTGCCGCTGCATACCGGGATAAAGGCGATCGACGCGCTCGTCCCCATCGGACGCGGCCAGCGCGAGCTTATTATCGGCGACCGTCAGACCGGCAAATCCGCGCTCGCGGTGGATGCCATAATAAATCAAAAGGGCAAGGGCGTGGCGTGCATCTACGTCGCCATAGGGCAAAAGGACGCCTACGTCGCGGAGCTTCGCAGCAAGCTGGAAAAATACGGCGCGATGGAATACACCACCATAATCAGCGCCGCCGCCTCCAGCTCCGCCACGATGCAGTATATCGCCCCCTTCGCGGGCGCCGCGATGAGCGAATACTTTATGTATTCCGGCAGGGATTGCCTTATCGTTTACGACGACCTTTCCAAACACGCCGTCGCCTACCGCGAACTTTCGCTGCTGCTTCACCGCCCCTCCGGGCGCGAAGCGTACCCCGGCGACGTGTTCTATCTGCACTCCCGGCTTTTGGAGCGCGCCGCGCGTCTCTCGCCCGAGGCGGGCGGAGGTTCGGTCACCGCGCTTCCGCTTATCGAAACCCAGGCGGGGGATATTTCCGCTTACATCCCGACGAACGTCATTTCCATTACCGACGGTCAGATCTTCCTGGAAACCGAGCTTTTCAACGAAGGTCAGCGCCCCGCGGTGAACGTCGGGCTCTCCGTGTCGCGCGTGGGGTCCTCCGCGCAGACGAAGCTTATGAAGCAGGTCTCGTCGCGGCTGCGTATGGACCTCGCTCAGTACCGCGAGCTCGCGTCCTTCGCGCAGTTCGGTTCGGACCTGGACGACAGCACACGCCGCGTGCTCGATTCCGGCGCGCGTATGATGGCGGCGCTCCGCCAGCGCAGGTACGATCCGCTTCCCGACTGGAAGCAGGCGCTGCTGATATTCGCGGTGTCGGAGGGCTTCGCGTCCTCCGTCCCGGTGGAGGAGATGGAAAAATTCGAGACCGCGCTCTACGAATATTTCGAAAAGGAGCGCGGGGATATCGCGCAGACGCTCGCCACGGGAAAGCGTATGGACAGAGCGTTTGCCGAGGAGCTGAAAAAAGCGCTTAAAGAGTTCACGGAGGGGATGTAAATGGCTACCCTGCGCGAGCTTCGCAAACGCCTTCGCAGCGTGCGTTCCACCGGCGCTCTCGCCGGAGCGATGAAAACCGTCTCCACCGCGAAATATTCGCGCCTTTCCTCCGCGCTGCAGGCGGGCTCGGAATACGCCCGCTGCTGCGATACCCTCGTTTCCATGGCGGGCGGGCTGGATATAGACCGCGATTCCCTGCGGGGCGCGCCCGCGCTGTACGTGCTGTTTTCGGGCAACCGCGGGCTCTGCGGCGGCTATAATTCCGAATTGTTCGCTTTCTTTTCCGATCTTCGCCGCGACCTGCCGGATTCCTGCGTTTACGCCGCCTGCGGGCGCACCGCGCGCGAGTATTGCCGCGAAAAGGGGATAAAACTCGCTTACGAGTTCGATATACCCGACGTTCCGACGTTCGAAGACGCCCGGCGCGTTTCGGAATATTTCCGCTGCCTTTATTCCGAAGGCGCGGTTTCGGAAATAATATTCGTTTATCAGAAGTTCGAAAATATGTTGAAGCAGACCCCCGCGACCTCGGTCTTCCTTTCGGCGCGGGCGGAGGAAGAAACGCCCGCCGACTGCGGGACGCTCTTCATCCCGGACAGAAAAACAGTCGCTGAGACGGCGATACCGGTCTGCTTCGACGAAAAGATATATTCGCATCTGCTAAGCTGCGCTTCCGGCGCGCAGGCGGCAACGCTTATGGCGATGCGCGCCGCCTACGACAACGCCGGCGCCACGGCGGACACGCTCGAAACGGCTATAAACCGTCGCCGTCAGACCGAAGTCACCGCCGGAGTGATAGAGACCTCTTCGGATTTTTACAAATAAAGAGTTTTCTGATTTGAAAGGGAAGGAAAAATGCCTGCTGGATCCAAAGGACTTATAACGAGAATAATCGGCCCCGTGGTCGACGTGACGTTCCCGTCCGCCGAGCAGGCGCCCGAAATATACAACGCCGTGGAGGTGGAGACCGCAAACGGCAAGCTCCTGCTGGAAACGCTTCAGCAGCTCGGAAACGGCGAGATACGCTGTATCTCCATGCACGCCACTGACGGGCTTTCCCGCGGGATGACGGCGGTCGATACCGGCGCGCCGATATCCGTCCCCGTCGGCGAGACGACTCTGGGCAGGATGATAAACGTAAGCGGTTCGCCGATAGACCGCGAGGGCGAGATCAACGCCTCGTCGCGCTGGCCGATCCACCACGGCGCCCCGCCTTTCACCGAAATAGTTCCGGCGGAGGAAATACTCGAGACCGGGATAAAGGTCATCGACCTTATGACGCCCTACGCCAAGGGCGGCAAGATCGGTCTTTTCGGCGGCGCCGGAGTCGGCAAGACGGTGCTTATAATGGAACTCATCCGCAACATTGCCTTCGAGCACGACGGATATTCGGTATTCGCCGGGGTAGGCGAGCGCTCGCGCGAGGGGAACGACCTCTGGCAGGAAATGAAGCAGTCCGGCGTGCTCGGAAAAACCTCGCTGGTGTTCGGGCAGATGAACGAACCCGCGGGCGCAAGACTGCGCGTGCCGCTTGCCGGGCTCACCATCGCCGAATACTTCCGTGAATATTCGCACAAGGACGTGCTTTTGTTCATAGATAACGTGTTCAGGTTCACCCAGGCGGGGTCCGAGGTATCCGCGCTGCTGGGCAGAATGCCTTCGGCGGTGGGATATCAGCCCACGCTCGCGTCCGAAATGGGTATGCTTCAGGAACGCATAGTTTCCACCCGCAACGGGTCCATAACCTCCGTCCAGGCGATCTACGTCCCGGCGGACGACCTTACCGACCCCGCCCCGGCGACGACTTTCACACACCTCGACGCGACCACGGTGCTTTCGCGTTCGATAGTGGAGCTGGGCATTTATCCCGCCGTGGCGCCGCTTGAATCCGGTTCGCGCATGCTTTCGCCGGATATCGTGGGCGACAGGCACTACAAGGTCGCAAAAGAGGTGCAGCGCGTATTGCAGAGATACAACGAGCTGCACGATATAATCGCCATACTCGGTATGGACGAGCTTTCGCCGGAGGACCGGCTCACCGTGCGCCGCGCGCGCAAGGTGCAGAGGTTTATGAGCCAGCCGTTCCACGTCGCGGAGGGGTTCACCGGATTAAAAGGAAAATTCGTGAAGATAGAAGACACCGTCAAGGGCTTCGAAGCGATTTTGGGCGGCGACTGCGATTCGATCCCGGAACAGTGCTTTATGATGGCGGGCTCGATAGAAGACGTGTTCGCCAATTCCGCGGAAAGCGCGAAATAACGCTATGAAAACAGCTATCGTTTTTAGAATAGTTACCCCGGACGGAATAAAAGCGAATACTGAATGCGAAAGCGTAAACGTTTTCGCCCGGGATAACGAAAAAGGCGAGGGCGGCGGCAGCGTGGGCATACGCCCGGGCCATCTTCCCGCGATAGTCGCTTTGGGAAAGGGCGAGGTCTGCGCCTTCCGCGATAATAAAAAAGTCTGCTCCGCGTTTGTCGAAGGCGGATTCGCCATCGTACGGGACAATACCGTGACCGTTATGACCGACACCTTTTCCGGAGGCGGCAAATGAAACAAATCAAAAAAACACTCGTTTTCTTTATAACAGCGGCGCTGCTTTTTACGCTCTCACCGCTGTTTTTGTCTGCCGGCGCGGGCAGATCCGGCGCGGACGTCCCGCCGGTCATCCCCGCCCTGCGCGAATGGAATGGCGCGGGGAAAGACAGGTTCGAACTCGCCCCGGGCGAAGTCGGCATTTCCGGCCCGGAGGACTGCGCCGAGCTTACGCATATCTCCGAAGCTTTCCGCGAGATGTGCGGGATCGAAGTCCCCTGTGGCGCCGCCGGGGCGAAACGCGTTATAAGTTTCGAGCTTAACGCCGCGCGGGACGCGTCCCTGGGCGACGAGGGATACACGCTCGATATCCGCCCGGATTCGGTAAAGGTCGCCGCCAATACCGAAAAAGGGCTTCTGTACGGCGGCATAACGCTGGTGCAGATGGCGTACGCCGAAGGCGGTATCCGCTGCGGCACGGCGAAGGACCGGCCGGAATACCCCGTCCGCGCCGGGATGATAGACGTCGGGCGCGCCTGGATCCCTTTGGATTACGTCGAGCAGATGACGAAATTTATGGCGTGGTTCAAGCTTAACGAGATACACCTGCACATAAACGACGACAACGGGCAGGTGAACACGGGATTCCGGCTTGAAAGCGACGTTCCCGGGCTTTCCTCGGTCGTGAACGGCGAAAAACGCTACTATACCAAGGACGAATACCGCGCGTATCAGAAACGTATGCTCGAATACGGCATCACCGTCGTGACCGAAATAGACACTCCCGCGCATTCCGGCGCGTTCTATACAATTACCGAAGGCGCCCCCGCGATGCTGAACGAGCGCTTTCTGGATATCACCGACGAACACCGCGACGAAACGGTGGAGTTCGTTAAAAAACTGTTCGACGAATATCTTACGGGCGACGATCCGGTCTTCGTCGGAAAGATGGTGCACATCGGCACAGACGAATACGACAGGGAATACAGCGAGGAAATGCGCAAATACACCGCCGCCATCGCTCAGCACGTCTATTCGCGCGGGTATATCCCTCGCTTCTGGGCGGGCTTCGGCAAAGACGGGTTCCCCGGGCGGACGGAGCTTCCGAAATATCTGCAGTGCAGTATGTGGGACAACGGCATTTCCGGACTCGAAGAGATAGTGGCGGGCGGATACGATATGATAAACACCATAAACGGGCGTCTCTACGTCGTTCCGGGCAGCGAAAGCGGTTTTGCCGACCGTTACGACCTTAAAGACCTTTACACGAACTGGGACGTCTGGCGGTTCAACAGTTGGGGAAGCGACAACAAGGTCGATCCGCATTACGATCATCTGCTCGGCGCCTGTTTCGCGCTGTGGAACGACTATTACTGCTATAACTACGGCATCACCGAATACGACGTTTTCGACAGGATACGCGCCATGAGCTGCCTTATGGCGGAAAAGGCGTGGTGCGGCGGCGATACCGCGGAGATCGGGTACGAAAACTTCGCCGGAAGATACGAAAAGCTTTCGCCCTTCGCCGGCTTTTCCGATCCCGGCGGGCGCAAAGCGGCTTCCGGGTTCGGCTTTTCCTGCGAAAACGGCGCGCACACATCGAAAGGCGATATAGTTTTCAACGGCGAATTCGGTGAAGAAGGTTTTATCCTCGACGGGGCGTCGTTCATATCCGGCGGTGATTACAGCGCCGGGTTCCCGCTTACCGTCGATATGGTGCTGCGGCTCGATTCGGTCCCGCAGACGCCGCTGTTCGGCGGCGGCAGCGCCGCGCTTTACGCCGATTGCGACGGCAAAGGTCGCGTCGGGTTCACCGCGGGGTATTACACCTTCCTGTTCGACTGCGCGATCCCGCTCGGCGAGGAAACGCGCCTTACTTGCATCTGCGACGGAAAGAACACCCGCCTCGCCGTCGACGGTACGGTAAAAGACGGCGCGATGACCGACGCGTTCTGTTACGACGCGGTGAACCAGAGCAACGCCTCGGGCAGTAAGATGAACAACCTTTACCTACCGCTTGCCGAAATAGGGAAGGGCTTCACCGGGTATATCAAAAGTCTGGAGATACTGCCGTATCCGCTCGACGTCGGCTCGCTTTACGCCGAAAGAAACGTCGCGCTGGGCGCAGACGTAAGCGTTTCCGGGCTGGAGGTGCAGGACGGCAGGTTCACCGCCGAAATGGCTGTCGACGGCGAAAGTTCCACGCGGCTTTCCTTCGCGCGGGACAGCGACGAGCAGTGGCTCGTTATCGACCTCGGAGCGCCTACCTCCGTAAGCAAAATAGAAATAGAGTTCTACGAGCACGTCGAATCCTACGATATATTCGTTTCCGAGGACGGCGCGGATTACAAAAAAGCCGTTTCCGTGCGCGACGGCGAAACGATGAAGCGCCAAACCGACGTTCATTCCTTCGCTTCCGCCCCGCTTCGCGCGCGGTTCATAAAATACGTGCAGAACAAGCGCAATTACATCGCCGAATGGAACACCTATTACAGCGGCGGCATTTCGGAGGTGCGTGTGTTCGATTTCGACCGCCGCGTCTACAATAAGCTCATCGAGGACGCCTACGACGCGATCGCGTACTACGGCAAGGGCGCTCCGGAGGCGTCGGTTTTGCAGAAAACGGCGGCAAAGCTGGAGGCGTACCTTAAAAAAGAGCCGCTTTATACAAGGAATATCGAATCGCTCGCGGAGACGCTGCGCGGGCTCATACCCGAAGTTTCCGGTGCTTCCTCAGCCCCCGAAAGCGCCGTTCCCGGCGAAAGCTCCGCGCTCCCGGAGGAAAGCGGGAACACGGCAAGGCATACCGCGCTTGTGATCTTGGCGGCGGTCATCGCCGTCGCCGCGGCGGTGATGCTTGCCATAAAGGCGCGCAGAATGAAGAGGGAAAAAGAACAGTAAAAGGCGGTTCTCCGCCGCGTCATCCGCTTATCGCTCCGGCAAACGCTTTCTTTTCGGCGGCGATAAGCGGGTTTTCCTCTCCGGTCAAAGGGTCGTAAAGCGAAGAATAGGTAAAAAGGCAGAATCCGTTCGCGCCGGAGCTTTTCACCGCCGCCAGCGAACGGGCGATCACGTCCTTGCGGTCGCGCCATTCGTATTTCCCGGCTTCTCCGGCGTAAATATCCGGCTTGCCCTCGCTGCCCATAACGCATTTCGCGGCGGAAAGCCCTATGTAAAGCTTCGCCCCGTTTTGCATCGCCGCGCACCAGTCGGAAAGCACGGAGGCAAACGGACAGCAGGCGTTTTCGAACCCGAAGTAAAGCTGCGGCATTATATAATCGGCGAACCCGCTTTCGCCGCACCAGCGGTATATGTCCGCGTACCATCCGTTTTCCAGCGAATAAATGTTGCCGGAGGGCGCCACGCCGAATATCTTTCCGTGCGAATGCGCCGCTTCGTAAAGCGCCTTCACCGTGCGGTTCACGTTCGCGCGGCGGAACTCGCCCAGGTCGGAATACCCGCTTTGCGCGAATTCGCGCTCGTCGTGGAACTCGAATTCCGTAGGGTAAAAATAATCGTCTATATGTATGCCGTCGAAATCGTATTTGTCTAAAATCTCGTCTGCGCCCGCCGCGATCAGCCGCGTCGCCTCCGGGTATGAAGGGTCCAGATAAAGCAGGCCGTCCTCGCCCTCTTTTATCCGCCCGCCGCGGTCGGCATACCATTTTTTAAGAACGCAGCCGCCCTCGTAATTCTCCATATCGCTTTTCGTGCACAGCCGGTAGGGGTTTATCCAGGCGTGCACCGAAAGCCCGCGCTCCTTCGCGCAGGTCAGAAATATCCCCACCGCGTCGTAATCCAAGCTTCCTCCGTAGTATCCGGCGATATATTTGGAGCAGGGATATATCTCGCTTTCATACATACTGTCGCCGTTCGGGCGGACCTGCAGAAACACTGTGTTGAACCCGTCGCGCACAAGGTTGTCCAGCATGGCGCGCACCTTTTCGCGGTAATCGTTCTCGTCCCGCTGGCGGCACCCGTCGCGGCAGACCGGGTGCATATCGAACTGCGATACCCATATCCCGCGCAGCTCACCGTTCGCGCGGGCGCGCCCCGCGAAAGCCGCGGAACCCAAATAATAAACGGTGTATGTCCCGCTTTCCGGGCGCGCCGTTTCCACGCGCTCGATGCTCCCGCAGGAGCACATAAGGCACGCCGCCGCAAGGGATAAAACAAGTATCTTCCTTTTCATTTATATATCACCGTTCAATTGTATTATTTTTCAAAGCGTTCAATGCCGGAAGGAGGCGGAAGTTTTGCAGATAAAACTCGACAAAAACGCAATAAAGCTTATATCCCGCCTCGAAGCAAGCGGCTTTTCCGCCTACGCGGTGGGCGGCTGCGTGCGCGATTCGCTTCTGGGCAGGGAAGTAAGCGATACCGACATAGCCACCTCCGCCACGCCCGCGGAAATGAAACAAGCGCTTTCCGGCGTGAAGCTGATCGAGACCGGGATAAAGCACGGGACCGTTACCGCGCTGCTCGGCAAAAAAACCTACGAGATAACCTCCTACCGCGTGGAATCGGGCTACAGCGATTCGCGCCACCCCGATCACGTCGCTTTCGTGCGGGATATTATCCCGGACCTCGCCCGCCGCGATTTTACCGTCAACGCGATGGCTTATTCGCCCTCGCGCGGGTTCTGCGACCCGTTCGGCGGCAGGGAGGACCTTAAAGCCCGGGTGATCCGCGCCGTGGGCGACCCGCGCGCCCGGTTCACGGAGGACGCGCTTCGCATCCTTCGCGCGCTGCGCTTTGCTTCGGTGCTGGGGTTCGAAATAGAAAAAAACACCTCCGACGCGCTGTCGGAGCTCGCGCCCAACCTGAAAAACGTCTCCGCGGAGCGAATACTCGCGGAGACCGAGAAACTCGTGTGCGGGAACGCCGCGGAAACCGTGGTGAACGCATATAAAGACGTTGTTTGCACCGTTGTTCCGCTTCGCGGCGACACGCACGCCTTCGCACAGCTGCCGCCGCTGCCGGAATACCGCCTTGCCTGCCTGCTCGGCGCCGGAGCGGGGGACGCGCTGCGCGCGCTCAGGTCCTCCGCAAAGCTTGCCCGCGCCGCGGAAATGCTGGCGGGCTCCGTGCCGCTCCCGCGCGATACCGTCGGCAAAAAACGCTTTATCGCAAAAGAGGGAAGAGAAGACGCGGCGCGCATTGCGCTCTACCGCCGTACGCTTTACGGCGAAGACGCGGAACGCGGGATCGAAGGACTTATCGCCGCCGGAGGGTGCTTCTCTTTGGCGGAGCTGGATATCGGCGGCGACGACCTCGCCCGGCTCGGATATACGGGTGCGGAAGTCGGGCGCGTCCTGCGCGAGCTGCTGGATTCGGTGCTTCGCGGCGAAACCGAGAACGAAAAAAGCGCGCTTTGCGCCGCCGCGCTCAAATCGATAAAAATCGGGGTTGACAATTCCGAAGAATAATGATATAATCCATTCTGCGCCTTGCGAAAGAACGCTTGCTTTCCGCTTCGCGTAAACGCTGGTGTGGCGCAGTGGTAGCGCAATTGATTCGTAATCAATAGGCCGAGGGTCCGAATCCCTCCACCAGCTCCAGAAAAATCCTCGTCTTCGGACGGGGATTTTTCAATGATGTTTGCCCTACCGGGCAAATGATGCTGCCTGCGGCAATGATGCCGCTTCGCTAATGATGCGTCCCGCGGGACGTTGGGGCAAACATCGCATCATTTCGGAGCGAAGCGGAGATACGTCATTAGCCGCCAAAGGCGGCGGCATCATTGATCTTTGCATTCAAACAAGATATTATTCAGCTTTAAGCAGTTTTCGCTCCGGGGCTGTTTCGTCTGTTGATCAAGAAAAAAACCTCGCGATCGCGAGGTTTTTTCAACCGGATCCGCCCTTGCGGACGGGATAAACCGCCCCGCGGGGAGGTTTCTTTATTTCTTTACTATCTCGAGCGCCCAGGAGCCCATGGCCTCATAGCGCGCGGCGACAAGCTCGCGATCGTATTTTATCCGTTCGCCGCTGTCCGGGTCGTTAAGATAAACGCAGTTGCTGTCGTAGCCGACGAGCACCAGGCAGTGCTCGCCGCGCTTCCACTGCAGCTTTTCGCCGTTCGGCAGCGTCCATACCGCGCCCTGCATCGGCTCCATCATCTGCCCGGTCGCCCATATCAGAACCGGGTCCCCGCGTGATACGCGCGCCAACAGGTCTTCGAAAGGCACTCCGGAAAGCGGGATCGCTTTCACCGTAAAGCAGTTGCCGTTTATCGCTTTTGCAACGACGGGCGCGAAACAGCCGTAGGAGTGCTGCGAGAACGGGTCCCCGACGAACTTTTCCGTGGGGTCGGCGCCGTACATCACGCCGTCTTCGTAATAATACGGCTCGCATTCAAGCCATTCTCCGGCGAACGTCTCGGCGTCCACCGGTACGTCGTAATAATTCAAAAGCATCGTCGCAGCCACCGATTCGCAGCCCGTCGGCAAGGCGGGATACTGGCAGATCAGCGGCACGTCGAGCAGGCGCGCCGCCTTTACGGGCTCTTCGGACGAAGCGTCCGGTTCGGACGCCGGCGCCGGCTCGGAGCTTTCCGCCGTACTCGCCGTTTCGCTCCCGGCTTCGGAGGATACCGTGGCGCTCGCCCTGCTTTCAACGGGTCTGCTTTCCGGGCTCTCGGTCATAGTGCAGGAAACCAGAAGCAGAAACAACGCGATCAGTATCGCGGTAAGAATACGCAAGCTCGACACCCCTTTCCGGACAGATATGCGAACCCCGCCCGCGCGCTTTACGCGAATACGGTACGGGGCGGCGCTTTTTGCGTCGTACGCGATTTACATATATTTATATATAATATATAACACGCGCGTTCGAGATTGTCAAGTTTTATGTTCTTTACATGCGCGTATGCGCGCCGGGTGTAGAAAAAATCGGCACACAAAGCCGCCGTTTTGCATATAATAACGAAAAAAGCCCCAAAAAACGCCCCGCGAGGCCCCGAAAACAGCCCGAAAACCGCATTTGATGCAAAAGCGTTTGCGCCGAGTTGCAAAAAAATGTTGACAAAACGCTTTTGATGATATATAATTGATAAAAATCATAATCGGGGCAGTATTGAAAAGTGACTTTTTCTTCGCGCAATCTATTGACTAACGCTTCGGAATATGATATAATCACTCTATTCTTTACGGCGGGGCATACCCTTTGAACGGCGGAACGGTGCGATATGTCAAGAAATAAATACGTCAACGATTATAAGCTTTCTTATTATATGGATAAGAAAGGTCGCTTCCGCAAAGAGATGCAGTATGTCGGCGATCATTTCGTCTTCACGCGCGAAAGCGGGGAAATGAAGTCGGATTCCCGCATACTCACCGCGGCTTGCGCCGTCGGCTGGGCGGCGTTCATAGCGACGCTCATCTCACCCACCGCGGCAATGCGCCGCATCTGGTTCTCGGTGCCGTTTGCTTTCATCGCGGTGCCGCTGTGGCTGGTAAGTACCGTGCTGTTCGCCTATTACACGGCAAATGAACCGTTCGTCCGCAAAACCTCAGTCCTGCTTTCCGGGCGACTTAAGCCCGCCGCGATCGCGTTCATCGCGCTCGCCGCGGCGGCGCTCGTCGGGTTTATCGTCGCGTGGGCGGTCGGGAAAGACGATTTCACCGCGTGGGACGTCGTCCCCTTCGTTTCGTCGCTGTTGCTGCTCGCCTGCGCCGTAACCGTGCTTATCAAGCACAAAAGCTTCCCGACAGAGCCAGAATAACGGTCATTATGCGCTGAATGCGTTAAATATGATAAAATTTTTTAGGAGGAAATCCAAAATGAGCAAATTCTTCAAACTGCTTGCTCTCGGCCTCGCACTCGTAATGGTGCTTTCTTTCGTTGCTTGCACACAGAAACCGAATGAGAATTCCGGTGCTGCTTCCGGCGACGAATCCAAGCCCGCTGTCAGCGAAGACGAAAGCAAAGCCCCGGAAATCGTTCCGCAGGGAACCGTGGTTTATGCAACTTCTACTTTTGACCAGAAGTTCAGCCCGTTCTTCTACACCACCGCGTATGACGCAGACGTCGTCAACCTCGTTTCCGGCTATCTGCTTGCCTCTGACCGCGGCGGCGCAGTCGTAGAGACCGGTATCGAAGGCAAGACCGTTACCTATAACGGCACCGACTATACCTACTACGGCTTCGGCGATGTCGAAGTTATCCAGAATAACGACGGCAGCGTTGATTACAAGCTTACCATGCGTGACAACATTAAGTTCTCCGATGGTACTCCCGCTACGATAGATGACGTTATATTCGGCATCTACGTTATGTGCGACCCGACCTACGACGGTTCTTCCACCATCTACGCTCTTCCGATAGAGGGTATGGACGACTACCGCGCGGGCGTCACCACTCTGCTTCACTATATCTATGGTCTCGGCAGAGAAAACACCGACTTCACCAACGTTACCGAAGAACAGCAGAAAGCGTTCTGGGAGAAGTACGACAAAGCCACCCTTGGTCTTGCGAAAGAGATCTACGACTACTGCGTTGCCAAGGGATACGCCGAAGACGGCGACATCCAGGCGGCCGCAGACGCTTGGGGCTTCGACGCTGAAGAGAACACTCTCGAATCCTTCGCGGCTGCTCTTGAAGACGGTTACGGCGATGACGTTGCCAAAATGATCAGCACCGAAAACGCCGGCTCTTCCGTCGAAGACCTCTTCCCGGGTCTCGAGGAATATTCGCAGACCGCCGTTACCTTCGGCGAATCCGCTGCCAACATCAAAGGTATCCAGCGTACCGGCGATTACACCATGACCGTTCATATGACCTCGTTCGACGCGGTCGCTATCTATGACATGGGCTTCGTTATCTCTCCGCTTCACTACTACGGCAATAAAGACGAATATGATTATGCCGCCAACAAGTTCGGCTTTACCAAGGGCGACCTCAGCTCCGTTCGTGCGAAGACCACCCAGCCTCTCGGCTGCGGCGCTTTCACCTACGAAGGCTACGACAAGGGCGTTGTTACTCTGAAAGCCAACACTTCCTACGTGCTCGGTACTCCTCACATCGAAACTCTTCAGTTCGCTGAAGGCGTCGATTCCGAATACGTGCCCGGCATCCAGTCCGGCAAGTTCGACGTTGCTTCTCCCTCCATCAGCGACAAGACCGTTGCCGCTATCAAGGGCGCAAACTCCAACAATGAACTCGCCGGCGAGACCATCACCACCTACCTCATCGACTATCGCGGATACGGCTACATCGGCATCAACGCCGACCTCGTCAACATCGACAAGGATCCGTCCTCCGATAAGTCCAAAGCTCTCCGTAAGGGCTTCATGACTCTGTTCTCGGTCTACCGCGACACCGTCATCAACTCCTACTACGGCGAACGCGCTTCCGTCATCCAGTACCCGATCTCCAACACCTCCTGGGCGGCTCCGCAGCCGGCTGACGAAGGCTACAAGATCGCTTACTCCACCGATGTGAACGGCAAGGCCATTTACACCGACGCTATGACTGAAGAGCAGAAATTCGCCGCCGCTCTCGAAGCTGCCATCGGTTACTTCAAAGCTGCCGGCTTCACCTATGACGAAGCCGCGAAGAAGTTCACCGGCGTTGAGCAGACTTGGGAGATCATGATCCCCGGTCAGGGCGAACAGGATCACCCGGCTTACAACGTTGCTACTTCCGCTTCCAAGGCGCTCGAAAGCATCGGCATCAAACTCCAGGTCAACGACGTTGTCACCTCTGTTTGGTCCAACTCTCTCAACACCAACACCGCTATGATGTGGGCCGCCGCTTGGCAGGCATCCGTCGACCCGGATATGACTCAGGTCTACCACAGCAAGAACGCGCACGGCCAGGGCACCAACTCCAACCACTATCAGGTTGACGATGACAAGCTCGACGAGCTCATCGAAAAGGGCCGCGCCAGCGCCGATACCGAATACCGCAAAGCCACCTACAAACAGGCAATGGAAATCATCCTTGACTGGGGCTGCGAACTCCCGCTCTATCAGCGCAAGGAATGCACCACCTTCTCCACCGAACGCGTCGTTATCGACACCGTTCCGAAGGATATGACTCCGTTCTGGGGTTGGGCTGCAGAGATCGAAAACCTCGAAGCCGTCGTCGCTAAGTAAGCAAAAGCTTCCGGGGGAACCGGTCTTAAAGGTTCCGTTCCCGCCCCTTGTGGGGTAAATTCGCAAATACAACAATCGGAATACGGACGGGGAGCCAAAACTCCCCTTCCGTATCTTCGTTTATCTGCAATAACTATCAATTTCGAAAGTAGAGCAAAATCCTATGCTGAAGTACACGATTAAACGTATATTATACAGCGTATTAATCTTGTTCTTCGTCATGTTCATTATCTATTTGCTGATGTATAGCCTGCCCGGCGGATATATCCAGACAAGGGCACAAGAGCTTGCTTCTAAACCAAACTCCACAAAGAGTTATCAGGAATGGCTTGATTTTCTTAATGCACAGTACGGAATGGACAAAGGCGTTGTACAGGGTTATTTCACGTGGTTGGGCAGCGCTGCCTCCGGTAATCTCGGCGACAGTTGGGTGTGGACTCTTCCGGTTACCGAGGTCTTCCACAACACCGTCTGGTACAGCTTTATTCTCGGCGCCGTTTCTTTCGTATTCGAAATCATAATCGCCATTCCGCTCGGCATTAAAGCGGCAAAGAATCAATACGGGTTCACCGATTATTTCGCGTCCGTATTTTCTATGATTTGTATTTCAATGCCGACGTTCTTCCTCGCGACTTTGCTTAAATACGTATTCGCGATAAAACTCGAATGGTTCGAGATATCCGGTATGAAAAGCCGCGATTATATCAATTTATCTGAATTCGGAAAATTCCTGGATGTTGCCGCGCATTTCGTCCTGCCCGCGATAACGCTTATCATAATAAGCATCGGTGGACTTATGCGTTACACCCGTACAAATATGTTGGAGGTACTTAACTCCGATTACATCCGTACCGCCCGCGCGAAGGGCGTTCCGGAAAAGAAGGTCATCAACTATCACGCCTTCCGCAATACCCTCGTTCCTCTCGTAACAACGCTCGGCGGCTCGCTGCCCGGGCTGTTTTCCGGCGCTCTTATCACCGAAACGCTGTTTGCCATCCGCGGCATAGGGCACGCGTCCTATCAGTCGATGCTGCAGGCGGATATCCCGTTCATAATGTTCTATCTCGCGTTTCTGTCGATACTCACGCTGCTCGGCAACCTTATTTCCGACCTGCTGTACGCGGTGGTCGACCCGCGCGTGCGGCTGTCATAAAGGGGGGCTGTTAAATGAGTAAGTATCTTTATGACGCGCTTCTTAAAAAGAAACGCGAAAGCAGCGGCGCGGAGCAGAACAACAACGGCGAGGTCGCTCTGGACGATATCTCCCGCGTTAAGGTGCTCTCGCCCGCACGCAAGGTGTTCAAACGCTTCATGCGCAACCGCCTTGCCGTCGTCGGCGCGATAATCCTTATCTGTATGTTCGCGTTTGCGTTCCTCGGCCCGCTGTTCTACCCCTACGAGCAGGACCAGCACTTCTATAAATACGATACGCAGACTATCAACTATTCTCAGGCAAAACGCATAGTCAACTATACCGGTTATAAAGTCGACGACGGCATCAAAGTCGATTCCGAAGTGGAAACGATGATGAACAGCAACGTCAAAGGTATGATCGCAGACGGCGTCGAAAGCAAGTTCGTTTTAGGCGCGGACGGCGCTTATACCATCGACAAGATCGCCGACAGCATCTATTCGCTTTCCAAGGCGGATTCCAAGCTTATCTGCTCCGCCGGCGTGCATTCCGTAAAGCTCGGCGTTTATTCCCGCGGCACGAAGACTTTCAGCCCCGCGCCCGGCGAGGATATCCCCGAAGGGTTCGAGGATTCGCTTAAAAACGCAAAAATGACCGGCTCAGAAGGCACCGTCGTTATCGGCGGAGTCGAATATACCTATAAACGCGGCGCGCAGAAGACCGATCTCGATATTTTCCGCCGCGTTGAAGGCATACGCTATCATTCCGGCGAAAAGGGCGGTGATTTTGAAGCCGTTCTTACCGACGCCGTCGAAAACGAAAAGGATTTCGAGTTCGGCGGAAAGACCTATTCGCTCGTCCAGAACGGCGACGTTTTCGACGTCTACGAGCTCGGCAGCGCAAAGGTCGCTATGGTCTATACCCTTTACGCGCTCAACAAGGTCGACCTCGAAAAGGAATTCCCCGACGAAGTCCGTGTTAAAGCTCTGCTCGCGGCGGGCAAGGGCGGCGAATTCAAGGCGGAAGGGAAGACCTACTACCTCGAAAAGGATGAAGACGACCTTATAATCAAGGATTCCGGCAAAAACGTTATCGCCGATATGTCGCTTATATCCGTACGCAGGTATTCCGGACAGGATACCATGGAATACGGGCTCAAGCGCACGGTCATAAAAAAGATCGAGGAAATGGATTCCACCGACACGCGCGAAGGCAAGTTCGTCTATGCCATCCCGCGCCAGGATACCGAGACGGGCCAAGTCGTTTACGATGAAGACGGCAAGCTCGTTATGGACGACAGCGATCTTTATATCAACCGTTCCGACACCGGCGTTTACAACATCACCTGCGATCAGATCATCTTCTTAATAGATACGTACGCTCCCGTTTCCGGGACGCACATACTCGGCACCGACGGCGACGGATACGACGTTTTCGCCCGCGTAATGTACGGCGGACGCATTTCGCTCCTTGTCGGCTTCGTCGTTGTCTTCCTGGAGATAATACTCGGCGTTATCATGGGCGGCCTTGCCGGTTATTACGGCAAATGGGTCGATATGATAATCATGCGACTCGTCGATATATTCTACTGCATCCCGTCGCTGCCGATCCTTATCATCCTCGGCGTGCTTATGGATTATCAGCGCCTCGACCCGATACCGCGACTTATGGTCATGATGGCAACGCTCGGCATACTCGGTTGGGCCGGCGTCGCGCGTATGGTCAGGGGCCAGATACTCTCGCTCCGTGAGCAGGAGTTTATGGTCGCCGCCGAAGCCACCGGCATCAAGGTCAGCACACGTATATTCAAGCACCTCATACCCAACGTTATGCCTCAGCTTATAGTTATCGCCACCATGGGTATGGGCGGCGTTATCCTCACGGAGTCCACGCTGTCGTTCCTCGGTCTGGGCGTCAAACACCCGCTGGCGACGTGGGGCACTATGATCAACTCCGTCTCGGACCAGACTTCCATCGCAAAATACCCCTATATCTGGATCCCGGTCGGTCTGCTCATATGCATAACCGTCGTTGCCTTCAACTTTGTTGGCGACGGTCTGCGCGACGCGTACGACCCGCGGTCCAAGAAATAGGAGGTGCCGGTAATGGATAACGAAAAAACAAAAAAGAAAAAGAAATCTTCTTATATAACCACCAGTGAATCCCGCAAGATAACCAGGTTCAACCGCAGGATCACCAAAAAGCTCGAAAAAAAGCGTGAAAGCGCTTCCAAAGACCCGTCTCTTTACACCACGAAGATGAAGGACCCGGAAAACGTCGTCGAATTCGACAACGTCTGCACCTACTTCTTCACCGACGTCGGCGTTGTAAAGGCGGTGGACGGCGTTAATTTCAACATCCCCAAATGCTCCACCGTGGGCGTCGTCGGGGAATCGGGCTGCGGCAAATCCGTCACCAGTCTTTCGCTTATGCAGCTCCTTCAGCGCCCCATGGGGCAGACCGTCGGCGGCGAAATAAGGTTCAACAAGGGCGACGGCACCGCGTATAACATCGTAAACACTCCCAACTCCGTTATGGAGAAAATACGCGGCAACAAGATCTCCATGATCTTCCAGGAGCCGATGACGAGTCTCAACCCGATCTTCAAGGTCGGCAAACAGATCGACGAAGTCATAATTCTGCACAACCCGGAAATGGAAAAGGAAGCCGTCAAGGAAAGAACGCTCGAAATGCTCGATCTCGTCGGTATCGCCAATAAAGAGGGC